>OJBS01000010.1_pt1 | contig 277645 bp, 235 predicted proteins | sample 1590941 | NCBI WGS metagenome assembly OJBS01 (sample SAMN05416785, study PRJEB24817) | seawater metagenome | isolation source: Sea water | place: Canada:Atlantic | collected 2013-11 | reverse complement strand
GGTCATCCAGAGAGGTGAGCAACGAAGCCATCGTGGATGCATCGGCGTCGAAACCCAGCGATTGTTTTGCGATGCGCCCTAAGGCGTGACCACTGTTCCAGGCGCAATCACCGCACCGGGTGGGACGACTGCACCTCGGCGCACGACAACACCGTCACCGAGCATCGCTCCAGCACCGACCACGGAATCGCGCCCAATTACGCAGTTTTCCCCTAGACTCGCACCGTCTGCAACCACTGCTCCACGGCGCAGGCGAGTGGCTGCCCCCAGAATGACGGCCTGCCCAATGCGGACTTGAGGTCCAGCGATAGTGCCTGCACCAAGCTCGCTTCCGCCGCCAACGCCAACGCTCCGAGCCAGCACCACACCGCCCATCAGAACGACCTCTGGGCCCACGGCGGACCGCGGCCCGACCAGTACGTTGTCACCGACTTGGCTGCCGTCGCCAATGCTGCTGTACAGCGAGACCAAGAGGTTCACACCGGATTGTCCGGCAACGCCAACCACGTTCGCGCCGACCGACGCATGCGCCGCGAGCACTGTGCCCTCTCCCAGCTCCGAGCTCTCACCGACCTCTGCCAGACGCATGACTACGCTGTCTGACCCCACCGTCGCAGAGCGGTGAATAACCGACTTTCGCCCGATTTGAACACCGTTCACTATCGCATCACGATGTACCTTGGACCATGGGCCAACCGTCGCTTCCGTCCAAGAGGCTGCCTCGCTGACACAGGCATTGTTCGCCGCGAACGGCTCCGGCAGCTGTAGGTAGACCGTCGGGCAGTCGTCGACGTCATTGCGCAGGCCATCTTCGTCGGGGTCGCCCACGTACACACAGTCGCTGATGGCTGCGATTTCAAGTCCAACCGAGCCGCGGTTGTCGTAGCAGGGGTTGTCGCGCATGCCAAAGTACAGCGTTCGCTGGTCTCCAGGCCGAACCACCGCAACAGCGCTCTCGGAAGCCGCCTTGCACCCAGCCAGACTGTAGCGAGAGCTGGACATCGAGCCGTTGTTTCCGTCGGCGTACGGACCAATCTGCCAGGTGGTGTTCCACATCCAGTGTGCCGTCTCCCCACTTGACCACGGAGACATACAGTCCACGCCAGTGGGAGACACTGCGAAGACAGGCCAGTCTGGAAGGTCAACCCGAACGCCAATATTAGACAGGTCACGGGTTGGGGCCGCCGCACAGTTCGACCGTGCGTTCCACCGAACCGGCTCAATGAACGGCTCGTCCGGGGACAGACACTCCCAGAACGGTTCGGCCTCACAGCTCTCGTTGCAGCCGTCTTCGGCCAAAAGGTTGAAGTCGTCGCATTGCTCATCCCCGTCAACGACACCATCCCCACACACCGCATGGGCCAACGCCAACAATCCGAACCACATATCCCCTCCCGTCGTGACGAGAGAATAGCTCATTGGAGGACAAGTTCGAGAGTTCTATTGCCACCATGAGATCATAGCGTCAGACACATCCGCATACACAAGCGCTCGGTAGTGGTCGCGAATCACCATGCCGTTCGGGTTCGGGTTGCCGAAGTCAACAGGTTCATCCGCCGCCAAGACCCCGTCGCCGCCTGTTGCCAGCTCCGCATCAATGAGCAGAAACGGCTCATTTAAGGCATACAACGACGCCTCCAGACTGCCCTCGCTGCTCACCACCGTATCGGCCCCAAGTCCCGGCCAGTCCCATGAAACAGTATGGGCGCCAAAGCCAATCGCCGCGTAGTCACTGCCCAATCGGTCCGCGAGAAATGTGCCTGCGGTCTGTGGAGGTGGCGAGCGGAAGGGGTCTGAAATCTGGTCACCGTTCGCCAAAATATGCGCATTGTGCGCCCAATACAACGTACGCGCAGCCGGATCAATCTCCTCTCGTTGCAGCAACAGTAGGTCAGCCATTCCAGCGTCCCGAGCTTCATAGATAGCGGGGTCCGATAGCTGGTCGGGGGTGTACAGTGTCTGACCTGCTTGCAGCGCGGTGAGCGCAAGGATGGACACATAGGGGTCGGACTGCGACTGCACCCATGTGCGAACCCGATCGATTCCGACAAGACATGCATCCGTTTCCGCTTGCTCAAGTCCGACTGTACCGGTCATCAGGCGCGCAATGGTCGGGTCGGAAGATGGGTCTTGGCCAGGTTCGAGAGCGAAGCCCAGACACGAGGACAGCTCGTCTAGCGTGGGCTCATCAGGCCACAGGTTGTGCAGCAACTGCATGTCAGTCCAGGGCTCCTGAACGTCCACGCCAACAAACGTGACCGGGTCGTCCGGGTGCTGAGCGTTGTAGCCACACAGCCACTGCAGGAACTCGGCAGTCTCCTGGGACTGCCACGCCCCAAAGGTGGTACCCGCCATTGCAAGGTCGAGGTCCACCGAATCGCACGAGTCCACGTAGCTGCGCGTGGTGTAGGCCCGTTGCCAGCTTCCTTCGAGCGCTACAATTCGAAAGTCGTCCTCCGAGATGAGCTTCTTCATGACCCGGGCACGCGTTCTATGGAATCCACCCGAGAAGTGGATGCTCTCACCCACCCCCACAACCGAGGCATCGGCAAGCATGTCGGTCAGCGGCGCTAGATCGGACAACGGCAGGTCGAAGTCTTCACCACTGAGACGGTGAACACCAGTGGGAAGTTCACTGTCCGGCTGTTCAACAGCGCTGTCCTCACCGTCACCCGAGCATCCGACGAACAACAAGGCTGATAGCCACACAATCACAGTCACTCTCCGCATGTTGCCACACAGTAGGGCGTCACTCTCTGCCGTTAACGGGGGACGACCCAGAGGGTTTCGCGGTCACGGCAAGACCGCTTCAATGCGGTCTACGTCCGAAGGCTGACGAGGAACAAGGATGGCCGCACGAATCCACGCGGTTCCCGACATTGGTGGCGAGATAATCGCCTGTTTGACCAACACCAACATGTGACGACAGGCCGCGTCCAACGCCTGGTCTGGTACGGGCTCCCCCTCCGCCTGCAAGGCGTCAAACGCAGCGCGAATCATCTGCGGAGGCCCCGCACACACCTGCTCGCGACCCACTAGAAAACGTCCTGCATCCAACAAGGAAAGAAACGAGTCTGAATCTCCTAGATCCGACAACGGTCGAGACGCGACATCTCCGGAGAGCAACACATGCAACAGGACTTGGTTGAAGCCCAGACAGGTCTTGTACACCGCCGACAGCAAGGTAGGGACGGGCTCATTGGGGTGGTCCAGTGCAAAGCGGACCGGGGCGATGAGTCCCGCAACCGTCGCACGCCACGCCGATACAACCGTTCCTTCACTGCCCAAGGCGTCGAGAACGTCAGGCCAGTGCTCGGTGATCTGCGCCAACGCAGACACGTTCATCACTCCCCCACGCCGCGCATCCGCGTAGGGACAGGTCACCACGCGTGTGGCATCCGTGGGGTACTTGGCAGACGCCTTTTCACCGAGCGGACGTCCATCCTCATCGAGCAAGTCCCGAACAATGTCCTGGGTCACCGCATCGAGAAGAGCCTTCACGAACCTGGGGCCGTGAGCGGCACGGTGGCCTGGACCGGAAGTGTGCCGTCATCCGTCGGGACCTGACCATGCAGCTGGAGCGACGTCTGCCCGGCTGTGACCGGGAACGTCCAGGTACCGACCAATACGGGGCGAGTTCCCTCGGTTTCCTGCCAAATCGGCCATGAACCCGCCCGACTCATCATGCCCAGGAGCTCTTGTTGCTCGACAGCCTCGGCCAAGTCAACATTGGCCAGCGTGACCATGGGACCAGATCCACGGCCTGCGACCTGGACATTGACCGGTTTATTACTAGTGGATGCGACGTGCAGGGAGACGACAGCCAGCTCCCCCTGCATCTCGACACTCCACGTGAGCTCAAGCGAGGGCGACGCGAGCGCAGCCGACGACGCGAACGCCCCGGCGAGCACGGTGAACCAAGGGACGGTGTGGGACATCAGTACCTCCACCCTTGATGTATGCGACGGCGGTGAGCGGCTGGTAACGGCTCAGTAAATGCCAATGTCGCCGGTCCGGCGATGAGCCCGACCGGCGACAATCAACAGCCTACTCGGCGGGGGCGGCAGCGTCAGGGACAGCGGCGTCCTCGTCGACGACGACGGTGACCAGAGGAGCAACCTCATCCGCTGGCGTGCCAATCACGCCGCCAGTCAGCGTATGGACCGCACCAAACCAGTTCATCAGGCTGTACACAAAGCCAAGGACAACCAACAGCATGATGATGCTCGGCCACGGGTTGTAGGGGTCTGCGTACTTGTCCTTACCGTCCACGCGAGCGCCCTTCGGCAGCTTGGCGACTTCGGTCATCGTGCGACCGAATCGCACGGAAATTCCGGCTTGACCGTTCACGGCCCAACCATTCGAGTCTAGGACGGGGCCGAGGCTACGCTTGCGCAGCTTGAAGTAGGCCATGACCACCGACGGCGTCGAGATAGCAATGAAGATGGCGAGCAGGACCAGGACGATAATCCAGAACGGCAGCGTAAACAGGCCGGTGGCGTAGCCAATTAGTGCGACGAGCATGCTGCCCAGAGCGCCCAGTCCAACGGCAATAGCGGCGGCGGTTCCAACGTCGATGCTGGGCGGCTTTACGGGCTCACCGGGGGCTCCAGCAACATCGTTCGCGGCGGAGAGGCGCTTGGTCTCGGCTTCTTTGGCCTTCGCTTCTGCGCGCTTCGCGGCCCGGTCCTCGAACAACGCGACCAGCTGCTTGTACGGGGACCAGAACGCCTGACGAAGACTGATGGGGTTGTCGACAATCTTCGTGATGGTCGCGTCCCAGTCCTTGCCGTCCCGGTCGTAGAACACGCCGTTTCGGCCGACCATGAGGTAGTCCGAGTCGCCGTCGGTGAAGGCCGCAGCGATGTTCAGCTTCTCACCCGAAGGACGTGTGCAGGCGCAGTAAGCGAGGAACAGCTTGGAGCGCCCAGCCAGAGCGGCGTGCTTGGCTGCGTTGTCAACACGAACCACCAGCTCACAGGCACGACCATCTAGGTACAGCGTTCCGGCTTCGAACACTGCGCGCTCGGTGTCCGAGTAGAAGTCCGTGAAGTTGACGAAGTTGCGCGAGAGCTCTTCGAGGTCGCGCTGGTAGCGGACGAGCCGCTCCACGTTGTCGACGGCGGCCACTTCATCTGCCATGCCAGCATCTTGGGTGATGAGGTCCGTCAGGTCGGTCTTGGCAGGGCTGGCAACCAGCTCTTTGAGACGGTCCAGGTCGATGGCAGCGACGGCGGACGCTGGCTTAGCGGCCTGGTGAGTATTGAAAGCGGCAACCTTCGCTTGTACCGTGTTCCAGTCGGCCTCAGACAGAACCAGCTTGTCACCCACGATAGGGTCGACCGCGGCGGACTTGAGTGTGGCAATGGCGCCTGCCCAAGCAGGATTGAGACCGGTCGTCAGCGGCAAATCCTTGGCCGCTTCAACGTTGGCGAGGGGGAAGCCGCGCACTTCATCTGCCGTCACCGTGAGGTCTTCAGCAGCGATAGCCAGGTACTCTTCTTCCTTTCTGTTGAGTGCGGCGATGGCACGCGCATCAAAGGCGGCCAGACGGCAGCGGGCGAAGAAGTCGTCGACCTTGGCTTTGACGGCGGCAATCGCGCCTGCAGCTGCGGCGGTCGCATCTCCCAGCGGCAGAACGTCTTCATTGGTGGCAGCAGCCCAGGCAATCACAGCATCGGCGTCGGCAAAGAACGTGTCTACGTTCGCTTGATTGACACCGTCATCCCCGCTTCGGTCGGCCACTGCACCAAGGGCACCGACAATCTCACCAATGGCGGTCTTCAGGCCTTCGTCGTCCGTGCTCGCGGCAGGGATGACGCCGTCACCATTGAACTTCGACTTCGCCAACGCGGCAGCAGCGTTCGAGGCATCCTCTACAGAAATCTCTGTGGCGTCTGCTTTGTCGAGTTGAACCAAGATGTTCTTGGCCGAGGCCAGGATTCCTGCACCGTCCGCCGACTCGGCGTTGATGTCGGACAGCGCTACCGGCTGCTTGCCCATGGCCAGACGGTCAAGACTCACCAAGGTGTTCTTGGTCCACTCAACAGCCTCAATCAGCTCGGGAGCACGAATACGGCCATCGTTGTCGCCATCGAGTAGCGCCAAGGTCCGCGTATCAAACGCCAGACCCTTGACTGGGCAGGCAAGCGCCGCCCACAGCTTCTGGTCGAGGTCTTTTAGGTTGAGAAAGTCAGAGGCGCGCTGCATTTTCGCCTGTGAAAATCCACCAATCCGCGTGAACTTCCAATCGTGCTGTGTCGACATAAACGGCCTTTGGGCAATAAGGGAATCGCGAATAGCATAAACGGAATTCTGTAGCGGGTATTCGGTCGCACATCGGTCTCTCAACCGCAGAACCGTACAGACCAACGCCGACAATCGAGCACCCACCAGGTAGTGTTGCTCGGCGCCTCTACCGTAGTGTCGCTCGCCGGACGCACCGCACGCGTGGTGCTGGGCGAGGCGCCTGCAGAAGAGTCTGCATCGACCGGGTGAGTCAACATCAGGCTGGGCGACTGGGATGGCTGAAGCGTCTGTAAAACTGTACAGCGGTCCTGCCATAGGTTGAACCGAGCACCACAGTTCGCCCATCGTATGCCGTCGGCGTACGGTAAATGATGGCACGGGATTCGCACAGAGGTAGGCATTCAACCATGAATCTGCTGGAAGCCCGCCCGTGTACCCACTTTTCCTCCTCGCAAGCTTCTTCGCCACCGCACAGACTCTACCCATGGTAGAACCATGCTCAGAATCCGAGCATTTAGCCTTCTTGACTGGGGATCAGGTCTACCTTCGGGCTGGCCCTTCGGCAGACGCCGACATCGTCGCGGCCATCCCCTGGGGCACGTGTGTGGTTCGACAAGGCGAGGCAGCAGAGCGTTCGCCGGTCGCTATCGAAGGGCTCACCGGGTTCATCGCCGAGCGCTTCCTAAGCCCGACAGCCCCTGAACGGTCCGCCCTGGACCAGAGCGTGCGGGTCGACCGCTTCTGCCGTGGCGAGGGCACGACGGTCATGCAGACGACCGGCCCTGGCGTCTCGCAGGCCATTGCCTGGAACAACGAAGCAGGCCTGCCCGGCTACTATGTGCGCGGCTATTACGACGACTACTGTGACCATGCCCGACCGGGCCCCGCGAACCTCGCCAGTACACTCGAACGAGGCACGTCGCCGAGCCTGAACCTACGACTCGCTTCTTGGACGCTGGCCTTTGCCCCCGAGAGTGCCTACCGCCAACACCCATCCGTGGAAGTGCTTCAACACAGCCCGCTGTTTCGGCCGTTCCCAGGACTGCGCAACCCGGCGCAGCTCAACAGCGTGTACGCGGACGGCGAGACCGTACCGTTTCACCGGTTCTTCGGCTCCCAACAGCTCGCCCAGCTCCCCGAGCCACCACCGGGCGTACATTTGTTGCACATCGCGCCGGAATCGGGACGCATCCGATTTCTCGCCGGCGACGTAGACAACATGGGTGTCGCAGGCGGAGAGTTCCCGTCGGGCACCTTCCAGTTGGCGGCTGACCTGACCGTCGTCCAGTTCGGACGTGACCTTCCCGCGGCGCTTCTGGATCCGTGTACCGGTGAGTTCCTCCCGGCAGCCCTGTCGGACATTCACTATGAGCTCGGCACCGGCGAGCTGTCCGCCAGCGTTCCACCGGCCATTCAAGCGCGTCTAGAGCAGTGCAGACCGACGCTCCCTAGAAACGTAGCTCCAACCTTTCGATTCGTCGTTCTCATCGACGAATCCCCGGAACACTCGGCACTGGCTTCGGTCACCTCCACGCCCACGACCCGTGTCGTCGCCCATGAAGAAGACGTCTTGTACGGCGTAGAACAGCGCTGGTCCGTAGACGGACAGGACCGCGCATTCTTGCGCGCGGCAACCCAGGAAGAGTGCGGGCTCGCGGACGTGGCCGTGTTTCAATTTTACGATGAAACGTGGCAAGCGGTGGTCGCGCCGCACGCCTACGACAGCAACAGCTGCGGCGCTTGAGACCGCCTGGCGCTCTGGGTGTGGCCACACACATGTCGCCGTGCTCTAGGGCCGCCACCAACATTGGGAAGTAGTGGTTGCACCCGACGTTTGGGATGGCTCAACGTGCAGCGGCTGACGCATGCTCGATCTGTGGGGCACGAACGGCCTGGCAGACGAGCACTGACCTTCGAGCCAGCGTCCCTCAGCGCACCCAGAGCCGCTGCTTGAACGCTACCGTGACCAAGTTGGTGTGGCCACACTGCGTATAGCAGAAGTTTGGACCCGGGTACTGCGTGCTTGTTCCCGGACGGCCGCCCTGGTGGGTCCAGGTAGCGTTGAGGCCAAACTTGGTCTGACTTGGGGAGCCTGTGGACGAGTGCAGCGTGTTCGTCGTGAAGTCAGAGTACCAGTTGACCTGAAGGCTAAGCTCAAGGCTGTTGTCGGTACCGGAGGGGAAGCCCGCCATAATCAACGCGGTATCCACGCCGTTGTTGTCCGTGTCCGTGGCGTTGCGCACCAGGTGCTGTCCTGCAGAGCCGGAGCACGCATTCAGGAACCTCGCGTTGTAGGGCCGCCCGGGGGACAGGTAGTTCGCGTACATCAGGCGAGAGGCGCCGTCGTTGCTGATCAGACAGTCCAACTCGAGTGTCGAGTGGTCGTGTACCTGGGTGAAGAAGTCAGCTTTGCGAACAGTGAAGTCGTCTGACCACAGAACAGCGTTGTTGTCGACGCGTGCGACCTCAGCACGCAGTTGTGTGGTGTTGGGGTCGACCACCATCTGGTTGCAGAAGTTGCCCTGGGTGGACCCGCTTCCAAACAGCTCGGAGGTGCCCCAGGTCTGGGCCAGCAACTTGTTTCGGCCAGCGGTTGTAGACGGCCAGTTTTCGGAGTCATACGTTGACGTGTCGTAAGCGAAACACAAGGTCCAACCTGTGTCGTCGGTCTCCATATCGCAGTAAGCTACAGTGCTTGTGCCGTTTCCGTCCGGATCGATTCGGTACAGTCCAGAGCCCTCTGCTCCGGAGTAGGAGAACCCAACAGGCGGGCGACGGTAGTCATCACACGTGCGAGCCACGCTTCCGTCGGTCCACTCTCGGGCGCCTTCCCGCAGACGAAGCTCAGGTGTGCCTCCCACCACGGCCCATCCCGACGAACCACAGGCGGAGAGCAGGCCCAGATCGGGGTCAAAGGACACCAGGCCCAGATCCGTACACGAACCGGTTGGAAGGGTGCCTGTAGGAAGGCGGTCGGCGACCAAGGCTCGTGCTGCCCAAGGCGTGTGAGTGAGCGGCTGGCGTGGAGAGATTGGTGCGGTGTCTACTCTGTACTCCACCCACAGGGCGGCAGCGGCGAGGTCATCGGTGTCCACAGGTAGGTTCACAGACAGGAAGCCATCCTCCACCTGAATGCCGACAAAGTCGGTGCTGCTGATCGAGTCTCCGCCCTCCAGTGAGCCGTACAGCGCCACAGTGACCGTGTGTGTGCCGTTGATAGGAACCCCAACACTGTCCAGAAGACGTGCTTGATGCGTGAGTTCCACGGGGACGGCGTGGGCCATGGGTGCGGCCAAGAGGCACAGAACGGGCAGCAGTCGCATTGAGACTCCGGTCGATTTGAGACGCAAACGTAGAGTACGCCGTATTGACCTGCGGACACAGGTCTCGGTCTCGCTACTCTCCGAACACAAGCACAACCATACCGGGGTCGCCGGGGTCATTGTTGCCAACGCCCCCCTGCCCGGCAGGGCCGACGTAGTACGGGTCGGTGGTATTGGGAGTCGTGCTGTAGTTTGCGCCCAACATGTTCGGCAGGCCGATCCGGCCGGTCACCCGACTGTACGAAGAACCGCCACCGCCGCCCTCTCGGCTTCCGTGCCCGCCACCAGCACCGCCGCCGTAGCCGCCGCCGCCGCCGCCGGAGTGCACAGCGCTGCCGCCGCCACCGCCGCCAGACCCGCCACCACCGCCGTTGTAGCAGGTGCTCGACGAGATTTGTCCACCACCAGAGCCGAGGCCCGTGCTGTTACTCCCACTACCACTACAGTCGCCGCCGCCGCCGCCATAGTCCCCGCCGTGTCCGCCGCCGTAGCCGTTGCTTCCGGAGCCCCCTTGACTTGAGGGCGTTCCACCGAGACCGCCATTGGCAGAAGAACCTCGGCCCCCCGCGGCTGCTACACCCGCACTCCAGCTGCCGCCGTCGCCGCCCATGTAGCTCGTGTCGGTCTGCCGCTGGCCACCGGTGCCGTTGGCGTACCCTCCAGGGTGCCCAGAACCGCAGCTGCTGCCCTGACCGTCACCCAGTGATGGACCACCGCCGCCGCCACCGCCCTTACAGCTGGAGTGGCCACCACCGCCGCCACCGCCAGCAACCACGAACGGGTCTGCGGGCTCGCTTGCCAGCGCGACAAGACTACGACCGCCGCCACCGCCGCCACCATGTGCCGACCCGCCGCCACCGCCATAGCCACCGCCGCTGTTGGTCGAGCTGTTGTAAGACCCGCCGCCGCCACCGCCGACGTACACATTCAGCTGCGCGCCTTCCTCCACTGAGTAGATGGCCTGGACAAAGCCACCTGAGCCGCCTGTCGCGGAGCTACCTGCGTTGTAATGAGCGCCCGCACCTCCGGCCCATGCCTTGATTGTGACGCTACCGCACCCTTCCGGCACCGGCACCACGGTCTTCTGCACGGCAGTCACGATGGTGGGCTGGATGTTGGAACAGGGCGGATCTGGCGGCCCCACCACCTCTACCCATTCCACGCCATTGCACATGTGCAGGCTCTCATCTTGAAAACGAAGCGTGCCCGCAGCGACATCATCGGGACACGCGCCTGAGTTCGGCCCCACAGTGACCCCACCAACGACTTCGGAGGAACGAACCGCAAAAGGCACGCTGCCCAACGGTTGGCGCAGGTTCAGCTCGGTTGTGCCGTCCAGACGGAACCCAACGTACATGTCGTCGCTCACTAGGTCCTCGGACGACAGGTCAAGACCAATTGCAAAAAACCCCTGTTCAAACGGCACATCAACAAAGTCGTCGAACCATCCGGGAGTCACGCCGTCGTACAGGGTGACGCGCACGTCGTGAACACCTTAAACCGGCCCACCTGCTGCATCCAAGGCGCGTCCCTGAACCTGAACCTGACCTGGCGTGGCCAAGGCGACGGCGGGAAGGGAGACCAACAACACTAGCAACGACCGCATACGAACTCCAGAGGAACCTCAAACCTACGGATTCGGACGCCCTCTTGTCAAGGAATGTCCACGGTTCCCGCCTCTACGGCACCCTACAGCCGCCGACAGGAACGATCACTCAACTTGGCACCGCGCAGGGCTGCGTTCGGCACCCGTTTGAGCTCACGAGATGTGAGCGGATGACGAGCAGCATGGCCACCGTCCGCTCAAGACGTACGCGAACGCACCGCCGAACACCACGCCTCAATCGACGTCTCCGCGCGCGATACCGCCGCAGCCAGCCGTGCCTCAATCACCTCGCGCTCGTCGTCCACATGTTGCAGCGCCGTTGTGATGTAGCCGTTCAGATCTGGCGTCGACGTCGGGGTGGTCAATCCCCGCAATCCCAGCAGCTGTGCCAGCTCGAGTCCTTTGGACCTGTAGGCAAGCTGGATGAACGGGGTACCCGCAGCAGCACAGAGCACGGCGGCGTGCAGCTTGACGACGATAGCCCAGCGAGATGCCGCTAGTAGACCCGCGATGGCAGGCGCGTCGTAGACATGCTCAAGGACCGTTGCCTGGCCCCAGTGACGCATGCGACGTCGGACTTCCCGGCAGGCGTCTAGGTCCTCTGGCCACATGGCAAACAGAACCGGTCGAAGTCCCTTCTCCACGGCATCATCGGCTGCCTGTGCAAGGGCACTCGACACAGAGTCCAGTGCACCCTCGCCTCCGAAGACAGGGCGCGAAGTACCCGCATTTATCGCCACAATGGGACGCCCCTCGGGCAGTACCGGCGGCGTGCCAGCGCGGACCAACAGACCCGGGTCGGACACTACGCGTGCATGCTCAACCCCCACCGACCTGAGCACCGCAGCGGTGTCTGGACCGCGCACGCCAAGAACGTCCACGCTCTGTGCGACCGACCGAAGCGCTTCTGGATCAATGGGCCGGTGCCAGTCAGGAACTCCGCCACTGCGCACCGCCTTAATGCCAGCCAGCGACAGCCCATCAAGCCCTGTTCCCCAAGACACAATCGGCAGTCCTCGCCGCTTCGCTTCCAGCACGATGGGCGCGTAGTAGCCAACCCCGAGCAACGACCCACCGCCCAGTACAACCGCATCCACCCCGTCGAGCGAACGCCGGTAAGCCGGGTCTGGAACGTGCGCTTGCACACGAACATTCGGGCCAAAAGCATCTGCGGCGCGCTCGTTGAACACGTCGAACAGTAGCTCATCGCCCACGTTCGAGTGGCCAAGCCACCCCAAGTAAACCACTCGCTTTCCCGATTGGAGTTGCATACACTCACTCCTTGCGCGACAACTGCGCTGCCTCTCTATCGTCGGATCTGACATGCGCCTGCTCCCAGCCCCCCTCGTTCTCCTTGCTGCTTGTGGCACCGACTTTGGTGTAGACGAAGACGGCGACGGCTTTCCCACAAGCGTTGACTGTGACGACACAACCGCCGAGATTTTCCCGGGTGCGGACGAGGCCTGCGACGGCGTAGACAACAACTGCGACGGCCGTATTGATGCGGGAGCGACCCAAGGACTCACAACCTTCTACGCCGACCTCGATGACGACGGTGCTGCCGGAGACATCATCACCGTAGACGCGTGTGAAGCACCCGCGGGCTTTGCAGCTGAAGCCACCGACTGCGACGACCTCGACGCCAGCGCCGCACCAGACGGTGAAGAAGTGTGCGACGGCATCGACAACGACTGTGACGGCGACATTGACGAAGACGGCGAGGACATCACCTGGTACTTCGACCAAGACGGCGACGGCTTCGGCAACGACGAAGTCACGGTCACCGCCTGCGCTGCCCCCGAGGACTACATCAGCCTGGCCGGCGACTGCAACGACAACACACCGAACATCCATCCCGGCGCCAACGAGACCTGCGCATCCCCCGCAGACGACAACTGTGACGGCATCGCCAACAACGACCCCGTAGACGGCAGTACCTACTTCTTGGACCTCGACAGCGACGGATTCGCAGGCGAACTCCAGACGGTCGTCGCCTGCTCAGTCCCAAGCGGTGCTTTTGAAGCGGCAGACGACTGTGACGACGTCAACAGCGCGGTCTTCCCTGATGCTCCAGAGGTGTGCAACGGCATTGACGACAACTGCGACACCGTGATTGACACCGATGCTATCGACATCCCGACCTGGTACGCCGACGCCGAGGGCGACTCGTACGGCGACCCAACGGACACCGTGCAGGCCTGCGAGCAGCCCGACAACTACGTCGACAACGCGCTCGACTGCACACCCAGCACCTCCGAGAACACCCAGCCCGGCACTCAATACTGGGTAGACGGAGACGACGACGGCTTTGGTGCAGGCGCCCCAACTCTGTACTGCGACGACCCCGGCAACGGCTTCGCAGACAATGCGAACGACTGCGACGACACGGCACCGACCATCAACCCAAGCGCCACCGAAGTGTGCGACGACGCCAACGTGGACGAGAACTGCAACGGTCTAGTCGACGACTCCGACGACGACGTAGACGGCGGTATCGAGCGCTTCCTCGACCTAGACAATGACGGCTTCGGAACCCGCTCAATAGGCCTGTTCTGCGATGACGCGGACTGGTACGCCACGGAAGAAGACGACTGCGACGACGACGACGCAGACCGCTACCCGGGTGCCCCCATCACGCCAGACGGTGAGATCGGCGACTGCAATATCTGCGATGGCGTTGTGATCAATGAAGGCGACATCATCATCAACGAAGTCTCCCAGGGCCGCCCCGACTCCGAACCCTATGACACCATCGACAGACCCGGCTTCGAGTGGGTCGAGGTCCGCAATGTCACCAACCGCCCGCTCGCCATCTGTGAGCCATGGGAACTGACGAACGACGGCGGGTCCGTGACCATTCTCCCGAGTGCCGACCTCACCATTCCGGCAGGTGGGTTGTTCGTGCTCGGCCAGACCATCGCCAACCCCGGACCATCCACCGACCCCACTGCCAACGCCGGGGCATCTGTGGACTACGCGTACGGCACCAGCTTTGAGTTTGGTGCATGGAATCCACAGACCATCACCCTGTCCATCGACAGCGTCGTCATCGACACCGTGCCGTTTGCGACCGGCGGTTCGGTGTACTTCTTCGGCTCCGGCATCTCCATGCAGCTCGACCCGGACTACCAGAACGCCGACGACAACGACTGCATGGACTACTGGTGCGACGGCGACTGGGAGCAGGTGTACGGCCTGCCGAACTGGAGGGCATACGGCACTCCTGGAGAAGAGAATCCCGAGTGCCAGAGCCTCAACGGCGGTACCTGCGCAGTCGGCTCCGGCTCGGTTTGACCGCACGGCTTCGCTGCGCTGAGCTGGCCATACACCGGTTCGGCAACGAAGAAGTCCTTGCTGTCCCCATTGGCGATGACTGCCCAACACCGCTCGCACGCAGCGAGGTCGACTCCCTGCGCTCCTGCAATCGCTGGCTCCCCGCCGCTGAGCACGCCGCCCGACTCGCAGCACAGCACGGCGGCACCCCAGACGCATGGGCACTCACCATTGCACGCTGGACGGACGCGGGACTGCTCGACCGCCTCGACAGTGCCCTTCACCTGTCGAATAGCGACACCGGCGGCTACGACGCGGTGGCCATCATCACCCGCGACCGCCCCGAGCTCATCGCCCGTATGCTCGGTGATGTTGCGCGCGAAGGCCCCGCATCGGTGCATGTCTTCGACCAGTCCACAGACCCGGACCTGCAGCGCCGCGTCCGCGAAGCCGTCCTTGAATGCTCGCCGCAAGCGAACCTACACGACCTACACCGCACGCGTGAGCACACCCGAGCCCGAGCCCGAGACCTCGGCATAGACGAAGACATCGCCCTGTCCGCCGTGCTGCCAGAGCCCGGTGCCTTCTCTGGCGGCGCCAACCGAAACGCCATGATGCTCGCCCTTCGCGGCAAGCGCGTGTTGGTGTTCGACGACGACATGCGCCTGGCCATGGCCCCGTCACCACAGGGCACCGACGCCGTGCGGGTGAGCTCGCGTCCTGACCCCAGCACGTTCTGGTTTCCAAGCGAACAGGTAGAGGTTGTGCGCCACGGTGTTCTCGCGACCTTGGCGCAGCACCTCGGACGGTCCGCACACAGTCTCGTCACAGATGTCGAGGCGTCATGGTGGGACGACGTCACCCCCGCGCTGTACCGAAAGCTCGCCACCGCAGACGTTACCGCCACAAGCTTTGGAACCCTGGGCGACTCGGGCCTAGGCTCCAACTACGCGTACTTGTACTTGTCTGGCGCCGCACTCCAGCGCGCCGCAAGCGAGCCAGCAACCTGGGAGCGCCTGCGAACCAGTCGGCAGCTCCAGCGCAGTGCCGACCGTGTTGTCTTGACCCCCGGTCCGCATCTCATGGGCGGTGCGATGGGCCTCGATCTGAGACGCACACTTCCCCCCTTCCCACCCGTCGGTCGCGGTGAGGACGGCGTGTTCGGACGCCTGCTGAGCCTGTCCGATGACGCCGTCATTGCGCACCTGCCATGGGCGCTGCTTCACGCCCCCGTACCCGCGCGAAGAGCAGACCCTGCGGATGCTATTGCCGTGCCAAGCCGACTTCCAGCGATTGACCTACTCGGCCTGGCGCTGCACAACCGCCGCTTCCCACCCTCCGTCCTGCCCGCCGACCGCATGCGACGCTTGGGCCAAGACATCGAAGCCATAGGACGGCACTCCGAAGGTGCGCTCAAGGACGCCATTGCCCACCTGTGGTGGCGACGCTGCGGGCGCGTCATCGGTGACCTAGAGCGTCAGCTTGAGCAGCCCGGAACCTGCCGTGGTTGGCAACAAGACGTGCGCTCGGCACTTGAGGCCACCCGGTCCGCCGCGACAAGTCCGCCGGAGCCAGAGCCAGACCGCAAGACCGCACAGAGCCGACTGAGGCGGTTCGGACGACTGCTCCAGGTGTGGCCAGAGCTATTCGCACCCAGTGCTGACGGCTGAACGCCGCACACTCTGCCGCTACTGAAACAGCAGCCAGGATTCGACGGCTACTTTCACGAACAGCACGAAGAACGGGGTCGCGTGGAAGAACAGGTCGAACCAATCAAGTGGCTTCTTCAACGTCCCTTTGCGGAGCATCTTGAGCTTCTCCACAATGTGCGGGGGTTGGAACGGCGCCAGACCTAGCGTGAGGCACGCCACGATGACCAGGACCCACGGCAGCTGATGAATGAAGTCAACCATGAACAAAGCCTATCCCTGAAGCCGATGCTTGTCCGCCGCACACGACTCGCCGGAACGGAACAGACGGCAGGGTCCGAAGGAGGGCGCCGCTTCCCGACGCCCTCGCCTATCGAACCCGCATGAAGGCCAGCCTCTTACAGCAGGTCGACGTCGATGTCGGTCATTGGAGTCTTGCCGACAGCGACCTTGTTCGCGTACATCTCTGCTTCGGGCAGGATGAGCTCGAAGAAGTAGCGGGCGGTCTGAATCTTGTTGCGACGCATGGCATCGTCTTCGTCCAGAGCCATCACGTGGGTCAGTTGCTTGAGCCACACGTAGGCCAGTGTGACGAGCGCGAACTGGTTGAGGTAGTTGCTGGAGACAGCACCAATCACCTCGTTGTCCTGCATGGCGGCTCCGCCCATGGTCATCGTGGTGTCGTTCAGACGCTTGGACTCCACCTTCAAGGCAGCGACGTACGGAGCCAGGGCCTCATGAGCGGAGGCCTCACGCAGCAGTGCCGTGATCTCGCCCGCGAAGACGCGCATCAGGCGTCCGCCGTGCATCGGCAGCTTGCGTCCCACAAGGTCGAGGGCCTGGATGTGGTTGGTTCCCTCGTAGATCATCGCAATGCGCTCGTCGCGCAGGTACTGCTCAACAGGCCAGTCAGTGGTGAAGCCAGCGCCACCCATGACCTGCATGGCGGTCGAGATGTTCAGGAAGCCCCGTTCAGAGCCGAAGCTCTTGATGATGGGCGTGAGCAGCGCCACAAGGTCGCTGGCCTTTTGCTTCTCGTCTTCGTCCAGCGCGTGATGCGACAGGTCGTAGCACATGGCAATCCACGCCACGAGACCGCGCAGGCCTTCGTTGGTGGACTTGGCTTCGAGCAACATCCGGCGCACGTCTGGGTGCACAAGGATGTTGTCTGCTGCGGCGTTCGCATCTCGCTTCGCGGGGTTCAGCGAGCGCGACTGACGACGGTCCTTGGCGAAGGTAAGAGCGGCTTGGTAGGCGGCTTCTCCGAGTGCAACACCTTCGATACCCACGTTCAATCGTGCCACATTCATCATGGTGAACATGGGACGCATGCCCTGGTTCGGCTTGCCAACGAGCCAGCCTTCGGCTTCTTCGAAGTTGAGCACGCACGTGGGCGATGCATGGATGCCCATCTTGTGGTCCACACCACCGCAGAACACGGGGTTGCGGGTTCCGTCCGCCAAGAACTTGGGAACGATGAAGGTCGAGATACCCTTGATGCCTTCGGGAGCATCTGGCAGACGGGCGAGCACCAAGTGCACAATGTTTTCCGTCATGTCCTGCTCGCCAAACGTAATCCACACCTTGGTACCACTCAGCTTGAAGTGGTCTCCAAAGGGCTCGGCCTTCGTGGTCAGCAGACCCAGGTCGGTACCGCACTGGGGCTCGGTGAGGGCCATCGTTCCTGCCCACTCACCGGAGATAAGCTTGGGAAGTAGGTTGTCATTGCCGAACTCTTCCGAGTGAACGGTGTAGCCTTCGAGGGCATCGATCAGACCCGCGCTGAGTCCCGGCAACATGGAGAAGGACTTGTTCGCCGCAATGAGAACCTCGGACCCAAGCGTATTGAGCACCACAGGAGCGCCCAAGCCGCCGTGTTCGGGTGGGTAGGGCAACGTGGTGAAGCCGTTCTCAACGTACTCTGCGTAGGCCTCCTTGAACCCCTTGGGAGTTGTGACCGAGTGGTCCTCCGGGTTGTAGGTGACACCCTCAGCGTCTGCCGACTTGTTGAGAGGCTGAAGGACCTCGGTACAGAACGTGGCCATGCCGCCGAGCAAATCCATCGCCATGTCGATGTCGAACTCGGCAAAGGCGGGGATGCCGTGGATTTTTCCGGTGTAGTCGAATGCTTCGAGAAGGAAGCGGATGTCATCGAGAGGGGCGGTGTAGATTTGCATGAGGCTTCCAGCGATAAAAATTTCGAAGATGTGCGGCCAGTGTGGTGACGTAGCCACGGGACAGCCCGATACCCTGCCACCTGTTGTGGCAGTGACACAAGGTGTCGGAGCAAGGCCCGGCACAGACAATCGAGCCGTCCCATTGCCCGGTCCTTCATCGGACATCTCATCCGAAATGTGACCGGAGAATCCAAGAAGTCGGCCCTTGCGGGAGTGCAGTGGCGGCGCGCCGAGTCACGCTGCATTTCTCACTGTATGAAACAGCGTGAAATGGCTTCGGCGCAACGACCTTGGCATACTGTCTTCACAACCCGGGCCGTAAGGGTCGACGTTCGTCCTACTCTTCTTGTCATCGACAACCCGGGCCTCTCTGCCCGCGACGACACCCACTGGAGCCATCCATGAACCGCACCCTCCTCTTCGCCGCCACCGCCTTGCTCACCATGAGCGCTTGCGACGAGACCGACCCTGATGACCCCACCGGCCCCATGCCTGATGTGACGTTTGAGTGGTCCACCGAATCCGACCCAGAGACCGTGGCACTCGAAGGCACCTTCCCCGACTCCCAGAGCTGCGGCATCTCCGTCCAGTCGCCCAACGAGGGCCAGTACTTCTTGGACTTTCGGAACTTCGAAGACGAAGCCATGATCCGGCTCCGCTTTCCCGACACCGTCGACGCCCCGCCCGTCGCTGGCACCTACGTTGTGAGCGTAGACGTCACTGTGGACTTCACCCTGCCCAGTCCATTCGGTGTCATGGACGGCGTCGCGGGCGGTGTGCTGGTCGAAGAAGAGAACGGCTGGCGCAAGGTCACCGTCTCGGCCGACGTCACCAACGGCTCAGAAGGTGGATTCATCGACGCGGTCCTGGCCTGCCGAATCTAGGCCCGAGCCGCTACCTGCTTCACTCATTCAAGGAACTCTAATGTCCAACACAACGCCACTTTGTACGCTCGCTCTCACCTTCGCAGCCGTGAGTCTAAGCGGGTGCGACGCAGAGCCCAACCTGGCGGACTACGCCACCAACGAGATCGAAGCCGTGCTGAAGGTGCAGAACACCGAGTCCGGCAATGAAGGAGCGTTCGAGGTCATCCTTCTGGGGCCTTCATCGGGCCTGTCGCCGAACTACATCAAGCTATCCGAGCAGGCCGCGCTAACCGCCACATGGGGCGACGACAGCCTGCAGCTCGAGCAGGTCACACAAGGGGCCATCAGCTACGGCGGGACGTTCACGACCACTGAGTCGACCGAGTTCAACATCGCGTTCACCCGTCCAGATGGCGAAGATGCACCGATCAACACCATCTTCCTTGCCGCTCCATTCGAGATCACCGACGTCTCCAGCTCCGTCGCGCCTGGGGGTAGCCTTGAGATTAGCTGGTCCGGTGGGTCCGGCACGGTGGAGCTGGTCATCTCTGGGGCCTGCATCGCGCAGTACAACGCCTCGGTCGATATGGCAGACGGCGCGATTAGCCTGCCCTTCGAGTCCCTCATCCCCATCGACGCGACCGCTCCGACAAGTTGCGCGCTCTCGACACAGATGAACAACACCACAGAGGGTGCCGCCGACCCCGCCTGGAATGCAGAGTCTTCGACGGTGGGCCGAGTGCTCCGGCGCCAAGACGACGCCACGACGTACCAGCCCTAGGCTGACCCAAGCCACGCGCCGCAACGACGTCCCCCCTGCCCCATCCGCCTCGACGCTTGGGCGCACCAACATCCATGCCGGCGCGGTTGCCATTGATCTGGCCAGCCGCGCCTCCCGCAGCGAACCCCTCGGTCGCCAATGGTGTGCACACTAGGCGTCGCGTACCTATCAAAACGCGCTACATGAGCGGCTCTTAGGAGTTCCCATGTGGTTCGTGTTGATGATGATGGCTTGTACCGTTGAACCTGAGACGAATGACACGGATTCGAACTCCGGTGTGGACACCGAAGATGTCTCGGGGACCGATCCTGACTCGGCGAGCATCGACATTGCTGGCAGCTGGGTCGACAACTACGGCTACGCACATGTCATCAGCGATACCTCTTGGGAGTCGTACGATAGCGGTGCTCCGGTCGCGTTGACGCAGTTCAACAACGCCCAAGGTTGGACCGTCGGCCAAAACCACCCAGACGACTTTTTCCCCAATCAATGGAGTCGGTTTGACTGGGTTGAAGACGTGAATGGTCAGCTCTGGTACTGCCAGACCGCGTTCGACGAGGACAGCGAAGACAGTGCACTGGCCGTAGCCGCCGCGGACTCATCGGACGCTGCGACGACCGGCTGTGGCGGGTCACCGTGGTCCCAGTTGAACGCCGAACGCTAGCTGACCTGCCGTGGACCGGCCCCCCAAGCCGACTATGCCGGACATGGTTTTCGCCAACACCAGGGACCTACTGCGACGCCTGCAGTCATCGTAGTGGAAGACGTACTGGTCCAGACCAATGGCGGCTCGTAGCTTACGCGCCTTGGGTACGCCACGCAGAGCGCCTCCCAGCCGCGGCGCGGCTTCCGTCAGACAAAGCCCTGGCAGGAAATAAAGTTGGCGAGGCAAATGTACTCAACCCGGTTCGAAGCGGTCGTGCTCGTGTTGGAAGGTGGATGGCCCGTCTCACAGGCCGTTCGTGAACTTGGAGTGGGTCCGTCATGTCGACAATCATCCGAATAGGAATCATCGGATACGGATACGTGGGTCGCGCGACAGCCGAGGCGTTCCGAGACGTCGCAACAGTCGCTTGGTGTGACCCCAACCATGCCGGCAGCAGCAGCATCCAAGAGCTCTGCTCTACGTCCGACTTTTTGTTTGTGTGTGTTCCCACACCTCAATGCAGTGATGGGTCTCCTGACATGGCCCAGGTCAATCAGGTTTTGGCCGCCATCTCACAACAGACATTGAGTCCGCCAACACTCATCAAGAGTACGGTCACTCCACAAACCACCGCGCGTCTGGCAAGACTGTATCCGGATATCAACCTTGCCTTTATTCCTGAGTTCTTACGTGAAAAGCACTACCTGGAGGATGCACGCTCTCCAGAGCGCATCGTCATCGGCTGGACATCCACGTACACCGACAATGACCGACAAAAACTACGTACGCTCTACCAAGCCGCGTTCAAGGAAACACCAATCCTGGACACGACTGCTACAACTGCAGAACTACTAAAGCATACGTCCAACGCATTTTTTGCGACAAAGGTCATCTTCGCAAATCAGATGAGTGCTCTCGCCAGTACTCTCTCTGTCGATTGGGAAGACGTACGGTCCATGCTTGTTTTGGACACTCGAATTGGCTCTGACCACCTCGCTGTACCTGGACACGATGGGCTTGCGGGCTTTGGCGGAAGATGCCTTCCTAAAGACACTGCTGCCCTTCTGTTCGTGGCCGACCAACTTGGCGTCTCTCTCTCGGTCCTCCGCAGCGCAGTACAGTCCAATCAACGTATTCGGCAACAGAATGTTCCTGAGTTGCGGAGTGCAGACCTTTGAACACATTGACAGCCCGTTCGAGGGAGGGAAAGTGAGGGTTCTTTACGGACTTGCTGGCGAAGGAATGGGGCACGCGATGCGGAGTCGACTGTTCATCGAGCACCTCGAAGCGCAAGGTCACCAAGTCTTGGTAGCGACGTCGGGCAAGCCATCCCGCGTACTGAGCGATGCCGGCTTCCCCACTCTTGTCATTGCGGGTTTGACGCTGACCTACCGTCGGGGAGGCGTCGCCCAAACACGCTCATTGTACCGATTTCTTCGAGATGCGCCTTCGATGGCCAGTGTCAATCTTGATGCGTATCTGGGTCCCATTCGGGACTTCGACCCGGATATTTGCATCAGCGATTTTGACGGTTTCGCCTACGCAGTGGGTCGCTGGCTGGACCGCCCAGTTCTGTGCATCGATCACCAGCACGTGCTCGACCGGTGTGTGCACCCACGCTCGGTTCAGTCGATCAGTACGCGGCTTGCGGCATTGTTGGTCAGAGCCAAGATGCCAGGTTGTTCACACTACCTGGTCTCGTCCTTCTACCAGCCGCCCCTCCGGCCGCATCTGGCCGGTACGACGACACTCGTGGGTCCTATCGTCAGACCGCAGGTGCTCGGTTTGAAGCCCTATCAAGGAGACCACGTACTCGTGTACCAGACCGCTTCGGGGGACAAGGGCCTACTTCGCGCGCTTGCCACCATGCCGGAACAGGTCTTTCGGGTCTATGGCCATGCCAAGGTCGACGCGCCTTCCAACATCGTGTTCTGTCCGTTCAGCCCAACGACGTTTCTCGAAGACTTGGCAGGTGCCAAAGCCGTGATTTGCAACGGCGGCTACACAACCATGTCCGAGGCGCTTGTTCTCGGAAAGTCTGTGCTGTCCGTGCCGCTACGCAAGCACGGAGAACAGCAGCTTAACGCTGCCTATCTTGAGGCCATGGGTCTAGGCATGCACAGAAAACGCCTGAAGGGTGATGTGCTTCGGACGTTTGTCGACAAGGCCGTTCCGCAGATACCCGTGGTCCCAGGCAACGACTTGGCGACCCGTACTCTCGACCACCACTTGGTGGCATGATGTTGTACGAACAAGACAATTTCGAGGCGTTCTGGCTTGAGTATGAAGCGATTCATGCTGACCCGACAACTCGGCGAGTCCACGCCATTGGCACATTCCTATGCGGGTTGATGATTATCACCGGCCTGGTGACTGGACTTTGGGGCTTGTTGTTGCTGGGGCCATTGATTGACTACGGACTGGCTCAGGTCAGTCATCGTGCGAAAGGGCAACGTACACAGCCGTATCGAAACCCTGTCTGGCATGTGCGAGCCGAGCTTCGACTGTTCCGCGGGACTATCGCTGGGTTGTTTTCCATTCGGTCCACCTGAGACGATGCCGGCGTTGAGCGTACCTCGGCCATGTTTCGCGCTTGGCGTAGTAAACTGGCGTCCTAGGTACTACAGCGCGCTCAACACACCGGCGCGCTGTTCCTCTTCAACGAACAACATGCTGCCCACGCGACGGTCGCCGTCGGACCAGACAAAGGTAATGTACGCCCCATCTTCACTGACCGTGAAGTCCTCACGAGCGACCGTATGGTGGTTTTCCCGCGAGAACAGCCACGCACTAGCCGTCGATACACCGGTGAACCCAAGTCCAAAGAACACCATGGTGAACACCGCAACCAGCGTGTATCCGCGGCGTATCGCGAGCAGGTCGAAGCCAACCGCGTCAAGGCCCCACGTCAGTAGCAGCGGCGCTGGACACGCCATCAGACCGCCAACCAAGCCCAAGAGTGTGGGTAAAAAACGAATGCTTCGGCGTTCCGTGAGCGTAACGCCAGTCGCACTCACCTTGGCAATTCCCACTCGGACCAATCCAGCATCAACAACGCCCTCTGGCAGTGGGGGGTTGGATACAAAGGCTCCGGTAATCTTGGTCTGTGACACGGGTACTCCAGTGGGTTGGATGTCGTACCAGTCACACACGCAGGACTGCGCAGCAATCGATAGCCAGGGCGTTTGAGGCACTTTTAGGTGGCTTGAGGTCAGGCGAACCCCGGCGGAAATCTGGGACTGTCCGAGCAGGAGAAACGGGACGGCCTTGAGCGAGTCAGAACAGGAAAGTGAGGTTCAACTCGACAAAACACGGTGGACGCGTGACTCACCATTGCGCAGCCCAAACCCACGCTGACGTCGAACACCCGCCACAAAAGCAGGCTCCACGGTGTCCAGCGGGAGCTCCCGAAAGACCGCTAGCTCTCTGGGGTAGGCGTACACGCTAGTGATGGGCTCGGTGTCGGCCTGACCCGCAAAGGCCCGAGTCAACCTGGAGCGGCACCACTGCAAGCGGCGGCGCGACCGGACACGCTCACAGCAAACAAGCCGCGGTTCAACAACTGCAGCAGGGACTGCTAGTCGCCGAGGTACTCCAATGTGAGCGAGTCGTACGATGACCCCGAGTAGATGCCCCAAGTGGTGTCGCCACTGCTCCCGCTCTCCACGCGAATGCCCACGTAGTCCGTGCCATCGGAGTACACCGTGAAGGTATTATCAACGCTGTAGTAGTTGTCGCTCGCCGTCTGATCAGCAGTGAAACGCGAGCCGTGTTCAACATTGCCGCCGTTCTTCTGAAGGAAAACACGGTAGAAGCTCCCAACGTGGTCACAGCGTTCGAGTAAGAAGCGTGCGTGAACACGGTACCAACCGGGTGTGTTCAGGGTGAAGCCCGTTGCACTCGTCTTGGTGACATGAGGACTGCTGGTCAGCGTGCTGGTTCCCCAAGCCACATCAATGACTGTGGCATCGGAACCGCTCGGATTGTCGTACCGCTCGAATGGGGCCTTGCGGGTGACGTGACCGGTGAAGTCGACGTCGTCGTTGCTGTGGGCAAAGGAGAACACTTCGTGCTCGCCGTCATCGGTGCGGCGAAAGTGGGTGATTCGGTCGGACCCACCGACGAGATCAGGTGACGAGTCGCCGTCATAGGAGAAGCCGCCGCCGTGTGTGCCAGACTGACCCGCGTAGACGCGCCCGCCACCTTGTGCGCCCCCGTAGCCATAGGCTTCCACGCTCGCGGTGTGGCTGCTGTCGGCACGAACCCGCAGGACATTGTCCGTTCCGGCCACGGTGTTGCCGACCTCAAGCAGCGCCGCGTTGACGGCCGTGTTGCCGCCAACCGTGAGCGTTCCACCCACGTCCGCATCTCCAGTGACTGACGCATCGGTCCCCACACTCACTGCACCGGCTACCGCCGTCGACCCGTTGACGTTGAGGTCCTCGTAGATGCGCACATCGCCATTGTCGTGTCTGAAGTCAAGTACCGCGCTGTCGACACCTGCGGTGCGGCGGTACAAGGAGATGTAGTCACTCTGACCGACCACGTCCGGCGTCCCGTCACCGTCATAGATAACGCCACCACCGAACGAAGCGTCTTGGCCAACGTACAGCCGACCCGTGCCCTGGCCACTGTCGCCATATGCCTGCAGAGCAGCCTCGTGGGTGTTGTCCGCAGTCACCGTGATGTTGCGATTTCCAAGGACGTCCGCGACGCTAATGCCAGCAGCGCAGACCCAGTTCGTTCCGTCGAAACGAGCGATTTGATGCTGGGCACAGGTCAGGCCGGCGAGGGTGTCGGAGACACCGACGAACTCGCCAGCAGATGTGATGACGGTGACGCCGTTGACCTTCAGCTCCGCTACATCGGCAACGCCCGCGTCAAGGTTGCCTGACCCGTCAATGATGGTGCTTCCACCAACAATAAGCGCGCCAACATCGGCGCTATCAACGTCCAAATTGCCAGATGTATCAATCACCGTGCTGCCGCCCACCACTAGGGCGCCAACGTCAGCCGTGTTGACATCTAGGTTGCCAGAGCTGTCGACAATGGTGTTTCCGCCGACCTGAATCGTGCTGCCATTGACCGAGCCGCCATCGACCGAAGTCGCTGTATCGGCGCGGACCGCGTACGGAACGCTCATCACTGCCGTTCTGGGCGCGAGTGCTGGGTCTGTGTCGACTTGAATCTGCAGGTACCGCGTCGTTCCATCCAACACCGTGCTGTCCAGCGGGGTGCCTGTGCCCAGTGCGACAGAGTAGTAGCCGCCGTCCAAGGTGACGGTGTGCGTCTCCGTCCACAGCAGACTTCCGCCGGTCGGCTGATCGTAGATCGAGACGTGCAGGTCATGCGCGCCGGTCTGGGGCGCACCGAGCCCATCGAGCAGGCGCCCTTGCTGTTGTACTGTGCCAGGGACGGCGTGAGCGGTGCTTACAACAGAAGCGAGAGCAGCGACAAGCGCAGTGCGAAACAGTGTCATCGGTGATTTCCCCGGAAAACGTACAGGTGCAAGCAGAGAGCCATTCGAGGCCTCACGCGATTGCGGTCCCAATGGTGCCGCACTTTCAACGCTGCACCAAGGGAGACTTACGAAACCACAGATACCGCGCCCCTAATGCGGTGTGTTCGAAGCGCAGTTGAGCGACGCCGTCCTTGGATTGGACGTTGGCGACGGAGGTCTGAACGACACAAACCAGAAGAAGGGGTCGAAGCATGGAGCCACGATGCCACGTGTGGCCAACCCACACCTACCCATCATAGGGCGTTGCCACCTCGGCACCTTCGTCCGAGGAGGTGGTCTGATTATTAATGGAGATCGGGTGGCAATTCAAGTTCTGGGCATAGAGACTGGCATTACACCACTAGATAGCGATGGCGACCGTCGCGTCACGGGCAAGGTGACGTTCCAGGTGGTCGATGATGTCAGCGTGGACTGGGTTCGACTGCATTGCTTGGTCATTGATGCCAATGGGCTTCCCTGCGGCCTGGACTTCGATGAGGAAGACCATGGCCTTGGCCAGCGCGAGATTGGTCAGATTGAGACCGGTGCGTTCCTGGAGCGTGACCCAGGAGACGACGCTTCCGCTTCGATCATCCTTCTTGGATGCGCAATCCATCGCACCGCCCTGGGCGCGTTCGATTGCCCCGGTCCTGGCGGGATTGTAGGGACCAATGAGTCGGTGTCGATAGCGGGTGTTGTTCTCGAGCGTATCGCCGTGGTTGCGGGAAAAATCGACGATGATGGTGACCTTGCCCTCGACGTCGTGTTCCACGTTCGCAACACCGGGCCCAATATGGTCGTCAAGTTTGAGCTGGAAGCCCGTGCCGTAAAGCGCAACGGACAGGAAATCGACGTAAGCACGCACGATGTTGAGAACCTCTCGCCAGGGGCTACACGAGTCGACGACTTTGGGTTGTACCTGGACAAGAAGTGGGTCGGTAAGCCCTTGTCCATCGAGCTTGTCGCCAAGACATTCACGAAGGTGTTTGAGCATGTGAGCGAGCCGCAAGCACTGGAATTGCGGCCTCATTGACACCCTACAGGCGGCATGCGGGCGCGGTTTGGCAGTAGCAGGCGATGCATTGTTGACCCGCTAGACTGGCCTGTTCCAAGCTCGTGTAGTCAAGGCCCGTGTCCGTTGTTGTCCACAGATCGAGCCACTGGTCCGTGCCGGTCTGGTGCTGCTCGGAGATGTCGCTGCCCGTGTTGTAGTGCAGGTCCACAATGCCGGTCTCGCACGAGTATCCAGCGATTGGAGGCGCACCAGACGTCCCGCCCAACCGTTGTTCGACAGTGGGTCGTCCAGAGCGATGGCCGTCATGCTACCTCACTCTAACATCAACTTGGATCACCTCTTCGCGCACCCAACTCATCACCTGTCAGCTTCCGACAGGCCGACTCGTCTCACGCCAGACGGTTGGATATTACTACCTAAATGAACTTGTGTGATCGTCGGGCACTGCGGCGCGCAGAACTCTGAAGAGTTCTCCACGTTGACACACAGAGACCTGTAACGAGAGTTCTCCATGACCCTCTGGCTACTCACAGCACTCGCCCAAGCCGCACCATGCGGTGATGTGGGAGTCCATCAACTGCTGTCCTGGGGCCCAACCGACCTCATCGGCGACCTAGAATCCACCGGTCGATTCGAGAGCGTGCAGTCCGTCGACCTCGGCGACCCAGACGCACTGGCCGAGGTGGATACTGTGTTCGTGGTGCACCAACGTGGCCTCGAGGTCACCGACTGCACAAGCAGCTGCCTCCAGCGGCCCGACTACAGCCGAATCTTGATCTATCGAGAAAACCTACACGCATTCTATGCAGCGGGCGGAGGGGTCGTCGGGAGCTGGAACGCGTATGCCGATGGAGTCTCGCTCCTTGGCCCATCCTTTATGGATGGGTCGCTTCCCGCGTACTCGACGTTCGAGCCAGACCGAGGGCACTGCAGCGAGCGCCTGAACCCAATGCGGCCTGTTACCGATATCCATCCAGTCATGTTCGGCGCGACAGACGCGGCCTGCGGTGGCGACTGCGGGCTCTGTCACACAGCGGCCGACGGTGCGACCATCGCGGCTAGCTGGGTCCAAGACTACCCGGCAGTCACAGTCAAAGAGCGCGCCGTGGGCTTGGGATTCATCCCGTTTCCCAGAAGCATTCACATCGATGGGTACGACGACCACTCGAGCGCCATGACGCTCATCGCCAACGCTCTACAGTGGACCATTGACCGCTGCACTGTCGATACAGACAGCGACGGGGTGACGGATTCATTCGAGCAGGCCCTTGGAACCGACGACCTTGTCGCCGACACCGACGGCGACGGGCTGTCCGACTACATCGAAGCCGCCGCGGGACTCAATCCCACGCGCCGAGATACCGATGCCGACGGCTGGGACGACGGATTCGAGTGGGAGACCGAAGGCCTTGAACCCACCGAGCGAGACGACGGTCTGGACCGCGACGGTGACGGCCTCGACACCGAACAAGAGCTGCGCTGCGGCACGTCTCCGGTCAACGCGGACACGGATGGCGACGGTGTCTCGGATAGCGACGAAGACGCCGACAACGACGGGCTCTCCAACGCACAAGAGAGACACACCGACCCTCTCAGCGCCGACACAGACGGCGACGGGCTGCTCGACGGCGAAGAGCGGCTCACCGACCCGCGCTGGTGGGACACCGACGGCGACGGACGGTCAGACAGCGAGGACACCTGCCCCGTGTGGGGAGATGGCGACCAACGCGACATCTGTGCAGAAGACAGCGATGGAGACTGCCGCCCCGACTGCGCATCGCAGCTCGTCGACGTCACTCCCCTGTCCGTGCCCGCTGCTCCCTGCGCCTCCGTCGCTGTTGTCGGTCTCGGCGTCGCGGAGCACGCCCGATTCCGGGCAATCCTCATCGACGACGACTTGTTCACCGCTGTGGCGTTCTTCGACAGGCACGTCACGTTCGCGTCATTGGCTGCCTTCGACAGTATCTTAGTGACGACCAATAGTGGCTCGACCGCGAGTCTGGGCGATGCACTCGCAGACTACGCAGGCGACGGTGGGGGTATCGTCACCGCCATGTTCTGGGGACGGGACGACGCACAGCGCGGGCGCTTTACCGATAGCCGGTACGGAGCCATCACAGAGTACGACAGCGGACTGAACGGCCACCGAGGTAGCTGGCTCACATCGAACCAAGCAGAAATCCACGGAGACTCCGACCACCCCATCCTCTTTGCAGACCCCACCCTGCGCTGCGATGGCTCTTGCGCATATCTCCAAAGAGCCGTGGTACACCCTGACGCAACGCTCCTCGCGCGCTGGAACAATGGCGAGCCCGCGATTGCAGTACGAGAGAACGTCGTCACGGTCAACGCCTTCCCCCCTGGGATGATTGGCGACGAGTTCCTGTGGAAGCACGCCTTGGCCTACGCAGCGCCGTCCTGCCGTGTCGATGCCGACGGAGACGGTCTGACGGCGATGGAGGAGTCGGTCCGCGGACTCTCGGACCACGCGCAAGACTCGGATGGCGACGGACTGCCCGACGCATGGGAAGTCCAGCACGGGCAGACCGACCCTGCCCAGTCTGCAACACCCCCATCGACGCTGCCGGACGGCCAACGCGACGAAGACGGCGACGGACTTGTTGCGCTGGGAGAGTGGGCAATGGGCCTCGACCCCACGAACCCTGACACTTCTGCCGACGGAAGTGCTGACGGCAGACAGGATACCGACGGCGACGGCATCGAAGACCGAGTTGAGTTCCGAACTCCCGGGCTAGACCCGTGGAGTTCTGATGCAGACAGCGATGGCATCTCGGATGCCGAAGAGCTGCAGACAGGGTCGGACCCAGCCTCTGCCGACGACGCCTGCGGGCAGGAGCAGGAGCAGGAGCAGGAGCAAGAGCAGGAGCAAGAGGCAGCGACGTGTTCCTCCCTTGGTCGCGCCCCTGCCTCGGGGTGGATGCTGGTGGCCCTTTTGGGCGTCATCGCCGGTGCCTACAGCCGACGTTGGACCCTTTCACCACCGGCCACGTAGAGCCGGCAGTCGCGTCGTCCTGTCGCTGGTCTCAACCCCGACGGCAGCGGGTGGGGCCGATGCGAACGGTCGCGCATCACGGCATGATGCAGCGACCAAGAGGAGCGGTGAGCAAGACGAACGCGATTCGGTACATGACCGACAGCGAATGCCGCGATTGATTCCGTTGCACTTTCACGCGCTGTCACGAATCGGCTGGGTCATGAGCCGACGCGCCCCCGATAAACCTAGACATTTGTTCTGTTTGACTGAACAACCAGGTTTCGAACATCCGGATTGTGCGAATGCATGCGACCACCTAGTCATAGCGTCTACCGAGGTACCCTATGACCCGCTGTCTCCCAGTGTTGCTCGCGCTGCTCACGCTCACCGCCTGCCCGCCGACTGTTCCTGTCCAGCCGAGCTGTGCTGTGGACCTTCCCAATACGCCCATTCCGTCCACAACCGGTGGTCATCTAGTCGACGGCCGATGGACCAATACCTACACAGTGATCGACGAGCAGAGCCAAGTGATGTCCGTCCCCGTTACGGCCGACACCCTGCGCATCGCCGGTGAGATCTGCTGCTATTGCCCAGGCACTGTGAACTTCGACCTTCCGGACTGGCCCCAGTTTGGTGTGTTTGCGGGCACCACGCTCAATGCTGCGGCGTGTGACTTGGAGCCCTCACAAGCCGTCTTGGCGCAGGCCGAACAAACGGGGGAGCATGACGTTGTCGTCACACACCAGACTGTTGAGGCGGTTCAGCGGGGTGCTGACGGTGAGTGCATCACGGGTGTCTACGAGTACTTCAACCTCACCTTTGTCGACTGCGACAGCGGTGAGGTGACGGCGCCGTTCAGCGACTACCGCTACACCCAAACCGGGACGGTGCCTGAGGCGGAATGCGCAGACCGGTAGAGCGGGCGAGGTCGATTCGGCATCGAACCACAGGATTGCAAGAGTGAACCCTGGCGACAACGAACTAACGACGCTTGTCAACGGGTCGGTGATTGCAACACAATTCGCTCCGTACCGCGACCGGCTTGCGTAGCGAGAGCCGCGAATCGATCGCCGGCGCCGATTCTGCCCGGTCTGACAGCGCTGTGGCGCTCTATGCCCATCCGAACTGGGCATCGCCCCCCCTCCAAGTCGACCGCGACCACATGCCCCAGCAAGTCCAGCCTTCGCGCCAGCACCCAGCGGCGTGGCCAGGGAACGGTGACCACCCACTGCTGAAGACCCACTTCGGGCAGGACCCGGTCCACCCAGTGAGCGGCCAGGCTCGCAATTCGGCGGCCTCCGCACGACGGGCAGAAGCCACGGCCTCCGCATGAGAACGGGACCAGTCGGTGGTGTGGCGGCTGACGACTTGGCCGCTGTAGCCCCACACTTGCTTGAGCGTTCATCGCGTGAGACAGCGCGGTCCGCATGGCGTGCTAGGCACGCCACGAGCCTACGCTCCATTGTCGTTAAGCTTCCCAGACTCTTGTCGTCTGTATGTCCGAGCATCGTGCCGCGTTCAAGGTCAACGCGACAGTGTTCGAGGGACAGCCAGTTCGGAGCGGGTGTGGACATTGGGGTCGTCTACGCCACTGAGGGCTGCCGAGTGGCTACCACGTCGAATCGATGCTGTAGAGGAAGCGGTTGTTGCCCCCGGCGCCGCCTACGTTGATCTCACCGTCTGCGATGGCGAGCTCCACAACCACGTCGCGGCTGCTGTCGGTCAGCCAGATGGCGTCTGCGTCTCGTTGGGTCTCGGTGAAGAAGTGCGCGCCATCGGGAGCGTCTTCGACCCAAGAGAGGCCGTCGGTATGGGTGAAGCTGCCCTGGGAGTGCTCCACCTGACGGACAGACCAAGCGCCGGGTGTGTAGGTATTCGGGTCTAAGAGTGGGTAGAGCAGTGTCTCGGATTGACCGTTGCGCGTGACCAGAATCTCGCTTGTATAGTAGTCAATGCGTACCAGTGCACCGCCCCCTGTGCGTTGCAAGTAGACAGACCATAGATCCCGTCGCAACTCATCGAAGGTGTACGACCCCGAGGTGTTGTGCTCGGTCCAGCCACCCGACTCCAGCATGACAAAGTCGCCAGTGGCGTATGGCGCGCGGGTTGCTGAGAAGCCGTTAATGACAGCGCCTTGGGCGCTATCCATGTTCGCGAAGAACGAGGTGCTGGTGCTCGCCCCACCCGACGTGCGAATGCTCTGTGCATCGAGGTTCAAGTAGTAATTTTGCGAGACACCATCGTACAAGAAGACCGTTGTGGCATCGGTGTCGAACTGGTCCATGGCTACGCGTTCAGTGGTGGTGTTGTGCATCCACACATCGGACGTAATCTTGCTGAAAGCACCCCCGTCGTACTCAACAATGCGAACGGTGTTTGGTGTGGTGCAGTCTTGCGTATTGCAGGTCTCAGCTTCAGTGAGATCTGGACAGGCCCCCCCATTCTCTGCGGCTTGGGTGATGGTGCGGTCACGTTGGCGACTGCCCCCGTCACACTCTTCGCTGCACTCCGACCAAGCCGACCATGCGCTTACGGTGCAGTCCATAGGCGCGGGCCCGTCGGTGTCGACCTCTGTTGTGTCCGGGTCTGTTGTGTCCGGGTCTGTTGTGTCCGGGTCGTCGAGTGCGGTGTCTCCAGTGTCGTCGGGTGTTCCACAGGCCACCAGAATGAGAAGGCGAGGGCAGAACGAGAGTGGTTGAACGTGAACATGCTGGCTCCAGGGTCAGGAGATCAGTTTAGTGCCGCCTGGCGGAAGTCGCTGTTTCAGCCGGTTTCATAGCGAGTAATGTAGACCGTCGCAGGCTGTTGCGGATGCTCTGACGGATAGGTAACTCCAACGCCATTCGCTGGGTGCCATGGGCTGCCGACTTGCTACGCGAAGGCCGCGTATGGGTCACGGGCGCCGATTCTGCCCAGCGCGGACAGCGCTGTGGTGCTCTGTGAACCACCAAATCGGGCACGGGGCCACGCCAAGACGCACGCGACCAGACCAACAGCGGTCTGCTGCGGCTCAGGCGGAACCGGGGTGAACGTGACGCCTGCAGTACCATCCGCCCATGGGCGCTTGAAGGTCACCCGGATGAGGCCGGCCGGTGTCTCCTGCAGTCGGGTGCGAGCGAGGGCGGGACGCGCCAAATACCGGCACAGGCGCTCGCGGCCTCCAGCGTCCCGCCCGCCAACCGCCACTCCGCCGTGCAGCGTGTAGCCGCCCCAGGCGGCGCACCGGGGCGGCAGCGCATACGCGCGACCCCGATGAATTTGGAACCGACGCGCGCGTCGCCCGCCCGAGACCGCCGACCGCCCCTGCACCGACGCCGCCTGCATCAGCGGCAGCGCGTCATCGTCGCCGTGCTCTTCCTCACCGTCGTCGGCTCCGAAGCCTTGTCGCGACAGCCAGCGCTCGGAACGGGTTGCCAGCTCCACCACTGGCTACGCGTACGGTCCCAACTCGAGCGGCAATGCACACGCCGGTTCGCTGGCCGGGCACATTGGTGGCAGCAGCGTGCCCGGTGCTGGCATCGGCGCGACCGTCCGCACACGCGCTTGGAACGGCGGCTGGGCGTTCCCCGAGTTCGGCCCACACGGGTTCGTCCTCGTCGAGAACGACAGCCCCATCGCGTTCTACTCGCGGCTGTCGCTCACCGGCGGTTTGTCAGGTGTCGGCGGTGACATCGGTCCAATCTTCACCGCGACACTAACGCCGGGCATCATCTTGTACCCCGCCGATGAACCCGTCGGCATCACCCTCTCCGGCGTTGTCGCGGCCCACGCGGCACCCGCGGCGAGTGACACCCAGGTGTGGTTTGGCGTGCGTATCGGCGTCGCGGTTGGCGGGGTTCACGACTAGCGGGAAACCCGAGCCCGCTAGAATTCGTACAGAATGCTCGCCCCGTCTAGGTTGACCACCATGCTGGCCGCCCCTCCCCCGTAGGCATCGGCGTAAGCCTGCTTGAGGGGCGTCAGGTCGATCTGAGTCTCAAACTCAAAGTAGGCATCGCAGGCCTGGGCGGGTCCGATGGCCAGGTCAAGAGCCACCTGAACGGGAAAGGACTCCATGAACGAGCCGTCCCAGCATGGGGTGACCTCAGCTTGGTCGCATCCGCTGTGGCCGACCGTGGCGATGAGCGTGTCGCCTTCAATCTCAGCATCTATGACCATCGCAAGGGCATCGTCCGACGGGCACTCTGCGTACGGGTCGGCGGGGGTCGTCGTTGGGTCACACGCCACTAGGCCTGCCGCGAGGGGAGCGACGAGCGTCAGAATCAGGAGAAGGCGGGTCATGTCGTGTTCCAAGAGATGAGGGTGCACACCCTGATGCAGAGGCTGTGCCACATCTCAGTTACAGACTGATTCCAAAGGAATAACTAACTTTTCGACACTCTTGCACTAGCGCGCCCCCCACAGCCGACAGGCAAACCCGGGCACTCGTGTCGCGACGGCTATCGCAGATGGATGACGACGCGAGACGTGCAAGACGCCAAACTACGGCCTCTGAGACGGGACGGCGACGTAGCGCATGAGAGACTCCTTGGGTTCACGGCACGAGTACCGAGTGCCCTTCCTTCAAGGTGTTTCAGCCCGTTTCTCGCTCAGGAAAGCCAGCGCCGCGAGTACACCACGACCGCACCAATCGCCGCCGTCCCGAGCATGAGTGCCCAGACATACAGGTAGCCGTAGTCCCACTGAAGCTCTGGAATGTGCTGGAAGTTCATGCCGTACACGCCGGCAATGAAGGTCATGGGGATAAAAATCGTGCTCACAATCGTGAGCAGCTTCATGATGTCGTTCAGGCGGTGGCTCGTCACAGCCAAGTGCAGCTCGTACACGCCGACCACTCGCTCTCGACTGGTCTCCAGGATGTCCATCACCTGGACCACGTGGTCGTATAGGTCGCGGAAATACGGCAGCACAACACCGCCAATAGGGCCATCTTCCATGCGCAGGAGGGCGGCGATTGACTCTCGCATTGGCCACACGGTGCGACGGAACTCAGCCAGCTCATTCTTCAGCTCAAAGATAATGCCGAGGTCCAGTCGCTTGTCACCGTCAATGGCGAGTGCCTCTAGGCCATCCACTCGTCCTTCGAGCTGCTCAAGCGAGAGGAAGTAGTGGTCGACGATTTGGTCGAGCAGCGCGTGCAGCAGGTAGTCCGAGTTCATCCGCCGAACTCGCCCGTTTCCAACGCGGATGCGGGTGCGCAGTGACTCCCACACATCTCCAGGCCGCTCCTGAAAGGTCAATACCCAGCCCTTGCCAAGCACCATCGACACCTGCTCGGAATGCAAGACACCGTCTTCAATCCTGACCATACGTGCGATGACGAGCACCCGGTCATCAATCATGTCCGCTTTCGACCGACTGGCCGGGTTGAGAATGTCCTCCACCCACAACGGATGCACACCGAACTCACCACACACCGCCTGAACCGCCTCGGCCTTGTGGATTCCGGTGAGGTTGATCCAGGTCACCGTGTTGGCCTGTGTGTAGGGAGTCAGAGCGCTCGTTCCGTAGGCCTCGGTCTCCCGCAATCCGCTCGGGTCGTAGTCGATGACCTGAACGTCGACGGGCACACTTGCAGCGACCTCACCGGTGTACACCGCAGTGCCAGGAGGAGCGCCTCGTTTCGCCGCATGTTTGCTGGCTCTGCGCCTACGAATTCGTCCCTGCGTTGTCGTCATCTGACCTCCGGATACTGGCTCGTCATCGTCATCAAACCAATCAGCGGGTGGACCCGACCGTCATCCCATGCTCGTCGCGCGGTACACGTCACTTCTACCATAGGCATTGCCGCCTGCCGTGCCGCTCACCGGGTGCGTTCGTCCGCGTTATCAGTCGCCGGCAACCTCGACGTATCGAGCGTTGCCCCGGGCCCGATAGAGCGGGTACCCAAAGGGATTTCACGTGCTCCTTCTGTTCATCACCGCGGCGTTGGTCGTCACCGTGAGCGCATTCTGTTCATTGTGCGAAGCCGTCCTTTACGCACTGCCCGCCTCCCACATTGCAGACCTCGCTGAGCAGGGAAACAGCTCTGCGAAGACGCTCGAACGCCTGCAAAATCAGATCGACCGCCCCATCACCGCCATCCTCACGGTCAACACCATTGCCAACACGACCGGTGCCGCAATCGCCGGAAGTCTGGCTGCAGCAGCGCTGAGCGAAGGCAGCGTTGTGGTGTTTTCGATTGCCTTGACCGTGGCCATCCTGCTGTTCTCGGAGATTATTCCAAAGACCATCGGCGTTGTGCACACCAAGGTGCTGGCTCCGTGGCTCGCTCGCCCGTTGGCCATGATGGTGTTCGTACTCACTCCCGTGATTGCCATCATTAGCGGCCTGACACGGACCCTCGCTGGAGCCGGCGGACCCGGTGTTTCCCTGGAAGAAATCGCATCCTTAGCACGGCTCGGGTCGAACTCCGGTGTCATCGACGCCGGTGAGGCCGCGGTCATCCAGAACATCCTGACCCTGCCAAAGCGTCGGGCAAAAGACATCATGACGCCGCGCATGGTGACGTTCTCCCTGCCCGCCATCACAACAGTCGAAGAGGCTGCGGCAATGAAGCCAATCATGGTGCACAGCCGTATCCCCGTCTACGGGTCCGGCCCCGATGACATCGTTGGGTTGGTGTTCCGTCGCGACGTTCTCGCTCATGCCGTCAAGACGGACTCCCTCGAGGCCCTGATACGACCGGTGGAGTTCGTTGTTGAGAAGGAGCCCGCTGACAGCGTGCTTGAGCTGATGCTGGCCAAGAAGACACACATGCTCATTGTGCTGGGCGAGTTCGGCGGCTTTGCAGGTGTGGTCAGCCTCGAGGACGTCTTGGAAGAGATTCTCGGGGAAGAGATTGTGGACGAGTTCGATACGGTCACGGACCTGCGTCAGCTCGCTCAAGACCGACGGGCAAACGCACTGGCGCGCACCAAGGCCTAAGCTTCGGTGTGCGATATCGAGCGGCATTGGGTGTGAAACGGCACAGGCCACGCCTACAAAACCGCTCATTCGCCGTGTGTACAGCCCGCCCCCGACCGCCACAATGGGCCCACCACCGCCGATCGACGGGATTGCGTAGTCCTGCGCGCGTAGGTCCAGTTCTCCAGGTTGCACGGCACAGGACTTGCAACGTTTCCTTCGTACAACACGAGGGGACTGACCGTGAGACTCACTTTCTTAGGTGCAACCGGAACCGTCACGGGTAGCAAGACGCTTGTCGAGACCCCCAACACCAAGGTCTTGGTTGACTGCGGCATGTTTCAGGGCTTCAAGCAGCTGCGACTTCGAAACTGGAAACGAGACCGTTCGCTGGCCGCGTCAGTGGACGCAGTGGTGTTGACCCATGCTCATCTCGACCACTGCGGCCGTGTCCCTCTGCTCGTACAGGACGGCTTCACCGGACCCATCTACTGCACCCCCGCGACCGCCGAGCTGCTGCGCGTCATGCTGCTCGATGCTGCTCACCTACAGGAGGAAGACGCACGACGAGCCGCACGGCGTGGCTACAGTCGGCACACGTCCCCGCAGCCGTTGTTCACCACGGAGGACGCCGAGAAAGCGCTGCTCTTGGTCCACCAAGTCCAGTGGGACGCACCGTGGCAGATCGGCGATATCGAGGCCACGCTGGTCCCAGCAGGCCACATGTTGGGGGCGAGTGGGGTTCGGCTGAGCCACGAGGGAAAAGCGGTCTTTTTCTCCGGCGACCTAGGTCGACCCGGTGACCCCCTCATGAACGCGCCGCGTCCCTTTCAAGGTGCAGAAACTCTGGTCATTGAGTCGACCTACGGCAACCGCATCCATCCCGAAGAGGACCAGCTGGAGGTCCTTGAAGAGGTGGTCAACCGTGTCTGCGGACGAGGCGGCGTGTTGATGATTCCGGCCTTTGCGGTTGGGCGGAGCCAGACCATTCTGCACCTGCTCGCAACGCTGCGCTTGGACGGCCGTATCGCAGATGTGCCGGTCTTCCTCAACAGCCCCATGGCCATCCGCGCCACCGAGATTTTCCTGCGCCATCCAGAGGCACACCGTCTGACGCCTGCCCAGTGCGACGCCATGTGGGACGACTCAACGTACGTGAGAACGGCCGAGGAATCCAAGCGGCTGAACGAACAATCCGGACCCATGATTCTGATTGCCGGAAGTGGAATGGCCACCGGAGGTCGTATCCTCCATCACTTAAAGAGCTTTGCTCCCAGTGCTGCCAATGGCCTGCTCCTCGTTGGCTACCAAGCCGGAGGAACGCGTGGCCGGGCGCTGGATGACGGCGAGGAGGCGGTGAAGATTCATGGGCACTACGTCCCTGTTCGCGCTGAGCGCTTCAACATGCACTCGCTGTCGGGTCACGCGGACTGGCGCGAAATCGTCAGCTGGCTCAAAGGCGCCCCCGCCCCCCAGCGAGTCCTCATCAACCACGGTGAGCCCGCAGCGGCCGACATGTTGCGCAAGCATCTGGCGGAGGAGCTGAGCTGGGACTCGGAAGTCGCGGAGTTCCAGACCCCATACGAGCTGTAGGACCGCAACGCGAGAGGGTTGCTCCCTTACTAGCCACCGGGTTATTCGTAATTCGTCGAATACCGAAATGAGGACCATCATGGATCTGTCGTGCTGTGAGACCACCGGAACCCCGTTCCAGTCAGACCCCGAACAGGACACCCGTCTTGCCGAGCTCTGCAAGGCGCTTGGCCATCCCTACCGCGTGCACATCTTGCGCTTTCTCATGGCCCAGCAGGCTTGCTTTGCCGGTGAGATTGCCGACCAGCTGCCCCTCGCTGCGTCGACCGTCAGCCAGCATCTCAAGCACCTCAAGGACGCCGGCCTCATTCAGGGAGAAGTGGACGGTCCTCGTCGTTGCTACGTCGTGGCACCCCAGGTGTTGGACGAGCTGAAGCGACTGGTGGGGGCGCTATGAGTTCCTACGAAGTCACCGGCACGAGTCAGCCAGGCGGCCAAGCCACGCTCAGCGTGTTCGGTAGTCCCCTGTCAGTCGATGCCTCATCACGTCGCGACCTCGTTCAGCCCGGCCCAGCCGAGCTGCTCTGTGCGGCCCTCGCGGCCTGTCTATTGAAGAACGTGGAGCGGTTCAGCACCCTGCTCCCGTTCCGCTACGATGCCGCCCGTGTGCACGTCTCAGCCGTACGCCAAGACAGTCCACCCCGGTTCACCCACTTCACCTACCGACTAGAGATTGTGACGGACGAGCCCGAGCGCAGGGTCGAGCTGTTTCACAAGAACATCCGCAAGTTCGGCACGGTCAGCGGAACTCTCGGCCTCGCTGCCGAGGTTGTGGGTGAGCTTGTGGTGATGGAGTCCTTCGATGCCTGACACTTCCGCAAGTCCTCTCGGCCTGTTCGGTCGCTACTTGTCCCTGTGGGTGGCGCTGTGCATCGGCACTGGCGTGGCCCTCGGTGCCCTCTTCCCCAGCCTGTTCGAGGGCATCGCCGCCCTGGAGTTCGCCAGCGTCAACTTGGTCGTCGCCGTCGTCATCTGGGTCATGATCTTCCCCATGATGGTTCAGGTAGACCTGGGCTGCCTGCGCGACGTCGGCAAGCGTCCGGGTGGCTTGGCGCTGACCCTTGTCGTCAACTGGCTCATCAAGCCCTTCACAATGGCGCTGCTGGCCGGGTTGTTCTTCAAGGGTGTGTTCGCCAACTTGGTCACTCCTGAAGACGCCAACCAGTACATCGCCGGCATGATTCTGCTCGGCGTTGCCCCCTGTACAGCCATGGTCTTTGTGTGGAGCCAGCTGGCCAAGGGCGACCCCAACTACACGCTGGTCCAGGTCTCGGTGAACGACCTAATCATGGTCTTTGCCTTCGCTCCCATCGCAGCCCTCCTGCTCGGAGCGTCCGATGTCTTCGTGCCGTGGAGCACGCTCATTCTGTCGGTCGTCCTGTTCGTGGTCATTCCACTGGTTGCCGGTGCGGTGACGCGCAAGCTGTTGCTGTCCCGCGGACAAGACGCACTGGACCACTTCAATGAGCGACTCAAGCCCGCTGGAATCGTGGGCCTTCTCGCAACCGTGGTGCTCATCTTCGGACTGCAGGCCCCGACCATCCTGGCCAAGCCCGGCGTCATTGTGCTCATCTCTGTGCCGCTGCTCATCCAGTCGTACGGCATCTTCATCATTGCCTACGGTCTGGCGTGGCTCTTCCGCATTCGCCACAACATCGCCGCCCCCGCCGCCATGATTGGCACGTCCAACTTCTTTGAGCTCGCTGTAGCCGTGGCCATCAGCCTGTTCGGCCTGCAGAGCGGCGCTGCCTTGGCCACCGTCGTCGGTGTGCTCATCGAGGTTCCGGTCATGCTGTCCCTGGTCGCTATTGCCAACCGTACACGCGGCGCTTTCAACGCGCGCTCCGCCGCCGCCTGAGGCCTACTATGAAGTTCAAGAGCGTCTTATTCTTGTGCGTCGCCAACTCCGCCCGCAGCCAGATGGCCGAGGGCTTGGCCAGAAAACTCTTTGGGGACGACGTCCGCGTACAGTCGGCCGGAAGCGCTCCATCCCGCGTCAATCCGTTTGCTCTACGGGCACTAAGCCAGGTGGGGTTCGACGGGTCTGACCTCAGAAGCACCCACGTCGACACCATCGACCCGGCTGGCGTCGACCTCGTCATCACCCTGTGTGCCGAAGAAGAGTGCCCGTTGTTCCTAGGTGAAGCGCGTCGACTGAGCTGGGCCATGCCAGACCCAGACCGTAAGAAGGAAGACCTGTCAGACGACGAGCGACTGCACCATTTCTGCGTAGCCCGCGACGCTATCGCCCAGCGCCTCAACGTCCTCGCCGCACTACGCGACGCCCCAGAGCCGCTGGCTCCCACGGAGTTCCACGCCAGTGTTCGCGTCCCCGACCTGCCCGCCGCCGCCCGCTTCTACAGCTGGCTTCTCGGTGTCGAGCCCAAAGAGTGGACGCATCGCTACGTCACCTTCGTCAGCGAGGCCCTCACCACCAACTTCGTTCTGTTGGTCGACGACGGCATGACCTTGCACCAAGACACGCTGTACCACGTAGGCGTAGCCATGCCGGGCCGTGCCGCGGTCATTGACGCGCACCACCGCGCCGTCTCAGCGGGATGGACCCTGCACAAGCCCGCCCGCACCACCTGGCGAGGCACACCGCTCCACGAGCTGTGGCTCAAAGACCCCGGAGGCAACTTGGTAGAGGTGTACGCCCGGCTGACTGAGGCGGAGCTCGCGGAGATGCCTGAGGACATGCAGCCCATCTTCTTGGCCGAAGATGCCCTCAACGTCTAGTGTCAGTCGCGTCGGGCGGTCGCTAGGAAGACTGGGAAGTCCTTTCCGTCGCGGTGAACAACTGCCGCCGTGTCGATGGTGATGTCGACAAAGCCAGCCCGCTCCAGCTTGCTGACGAGCGGTGCCCTGTCGAATCCGTCGTGGAAGACGCCCTCGATACCCGGTGGATGGAAGGTGCCGTCTTCGGCGTCGAGGTCGGCCAGTCCAAGCTGGCCACCCGGCTTCAGGTGTGCGTACAGAGTCCGCAACAGCGCCTCAGTGTCGTCGACATGGTGCATGGCCATGGCACTCACCACCAGGTCGACAGAGAGGCCCAGCGGTGTCGTCAGGATGTCTTGGCAGTGAATGGTCACCTTGCCCTGAAGTGCAGGCTTCTTCTCCAGTGCTGCGAGCATGGATGGGGAGATGTCGACCGCGTGAAGGTGGGCGACGAGGGGTGCGATTCCGTTGGCAATCAGACCGGTACCGGCGCCAAAGTCCATGACCGTAAGGTCTAACGACAGGGCCAACCGCGCGGTCATCGCGGACACTACGCCCTCTGAGATCTGTTGGGGAACGGAGCGAGAGTCATAGTCGTCCGCTTTGTCTTTGAATAGATCGGCCATGGAGTCCTCGAGCTGTGACAGGGGCACACCGACTATCACGGGTCTGTCGACGGCTACGCATTGGACGAGCACACACCCCGGTTCGAGGCGGTCCTATAGATTGCGCCACCACCACTTCGGGAACTGGCATGCATTCGCTTCTTGCCAGAGAGTTGCCCTTGGCTCACTTTTGGGTGCTCGGCACTGCCTGCCCAGCACACACCAGTGGGACGCGGCGAGGGCGAATGGCGACTCTCCGCAGACAAAGGTGGCAGCAAGGCAAGACCGGGCTGTCCGGGTTTGAGACACTGCACCCCCCATCGAATCCGGAGGCCGAGTGGCCCACTGTTCTCACTGGCTGGTCGTGCTCTTCGGGCTGTGGCTCGCTGTGCTCTGCCCGAGCGCTCATGCTCAAGACACCACCGAGCCGGTCGCCCAAGCGCCCAGCGCCCTTCCCACACGAATGGTGGTCAGTACCAAGCCCTTCAAGCCCTTTGTGTTCGAGAGCAATGGTGAATGGACGGGCTTCTCATTGGAGCTCTGGAGTGTGGTCGCTGAGCGTCTAGACGTTGAGTATGAGCTGAAGCACACCACCTCAGTGGGCGACTTGCTCGACTCGGTGCGCGACGAATCGGCTGACATTGCGGTGGCCGGACTGAGCATCACATCGGCACGCGAACAGAGCGTCGACTTCACCCACGCATTCTATGAATCTGGACTGCAGATTCTGGTGAAGGACGAAGGAGCTAGCAGCGTCTTCGGGGCCTTAGGCTCTCTGCTACCCGCCGTGGGCAAGGTCATTGGTCTGCTCGCGGTTCTCATCTTTTGCATGGGCAACGTAGTGTGGTTTCTGGAGAGGAAGACCAACCCAGAGATGTTCTCCCCACGCTACCTATCAGGCATCTGGGACGGCTTCTGGTGGGCCGCCGTCACGCTCACAACGGTGGGCTACGGCGACCACATCCCGAAGAGCAGAGGCGGACGTATCGTCGCGTTGTTCTGGATGTTTTCTGGGATTCTGGTCATCTCGTACTTCACCGCAACCGTGACCAGTACCATGACTATCCAGCACTTCGAGTCGGCCATCAACGGCGTGGATGACCTTTCGGGCCGGCGCGTTGGAACCACCCAGGGCAGCACGACGGCGGACTGGCTTGTCACAATCGCTGCGCGTGTTGCGGTCTTCGAGACGATTGAAGAGGCATACATTGCCCTGGATGAGGGCACTATCGATGCAGTCGTGTACGACTCGCCAGTGCTCTTGTACTACTCGAACCACGAAGGAGCTGGGCGTACTCACGTGGTCGGGACCGTCTTTCAGCGCCAGCAGTATGGCTTCGCCCTTCAGGAAGGCTCCGAGCTACGCGAGGACATCAACCAAGCCCTGTTGTCCATCCGAGAAGATGGCACCTATCAAACGCTCTACACGCGGTGGTTTGGCGGGTAGCCGAGGCAACACGCCCCTCACCCGCCAGCCTTCCGCTAGAACTCGTACAGAAGGCTGGTGCCGTCGAGGTTGAGAATCATGCTGCCCGTCTCGGAACCGTAGCTGTCGGCGTAAGCTTCTTTGAACGGGGTCAAGTCGATCTCAGTGTCGAACTCGAAGTACGCCGCGCAGGCCTGCGCCGGTCCAATCGACAGGTCCAATGCCACCTGTACGGGGAAGGACTCCATGAACGAGCCGTCCCAGCACGGCTCGACCTCAGCTTGGCTGCAACCGCTGTGAGCAACGGTGGCAAGGAGGGTATCGCCAACGACAACGGCGTCGAACACATTGGCGAAGGCCACATCCGCACCGCACTCGCCGTAGGGGTCAGGGTCAACAACAGGCGTAGTCGGGTCACACGCCACAAGGCTTGCGGTGACGGGGGCGACAAGCGTCAGAAGAAGGACGAAGCGGGTCATTGTGGACTCCTAAAAATGGGGGCGTCACTACCTCACTGCACGCGCTGTGCCAACCCACAGATTCCGACCCATTGCACAGGAAGCACAAGGAGTTCAACGACTCGACCACCCGCACCGACAGGGGCGCAGACCCACGAATGCGGGCATGGATGTCGCGCCAGCGAGCAGACGACGCAGGCGTCACCTGGACACTGGCTACTCGTTGAGCTTGGGCAGCCAAGTGGGCGTGTGGTTGCCCTCAGTGGTGAGCTGTCCCGGGACCCACACTGGCGGCTTGGACGGGTCGGTCTCACCGCTGGTCAGGTCCACACCGGTCACCCAAAGCTGGGGGATATCCGTTGCGCGAACGCCATAATCACGGCGGGTTGAGTAAGCGAGCCACGCGTAATCTCCGACTGTCGGAGCCCAGCGCGGCCAGGAGTTGGTCAGGTCACCGGTGCCGTTGGCGTCGCTGAGAAGCCGCTGGTCGCCACCGTTTGCATTGACCAGCATGAGCTTGGCGCGGGGGTTGGCGTTGCTCGACTGAAGCTCACCGTCTGCGTCCGTCCACTGCTCCGAACGGTTGTACGCCACCCACTGAGAGTCTGGGGAGAAGGTTGGGTAGTACAGGGTCTCGTTCGGGCCAGGGCTCGCGATGAGGGTCTCACCACCAAACCGATTCGTCGCCGCGTTCCATGTCTGCGTGTACAGGCTGCAGTTGGCGCCACCAAGAGCCGAAGCGCCCGCGTCGCAGCCGCTGTAGACGAGCTTGGAGCCGTCCGGCGACCAGTTCGGCATGGTCGGGGCCCGTGCGGTGGGAACCTCGGAGACGACCGCACCGCTCGTTTGGTTGAACAGAGTCATTTTGGAGGTCACAAGCGCCGTACCCGAGATGACAATGTAGGTACCGATGGGGTCCGGAGCCGCGTAGTCACGACGGTCAAAGAAGCCGTCGCCAAACGAGCGCAGAATCGTACCCGGAGACCCAAGGTCCACCAAGTTGGTGCGGCCGGGGATGTCTGGGCCGTAGGCCATGCGTGTCGGCAGCGCGAGGTTGACCGTGTGGCAGCCGTGGCAGATGGCGCCAGGAAGCGGGATACTGGCGCGAAGTGGGCTCTCGTTCGCGTCGAAGGAGAGAGCCTTGGTGGCAGGTGGGGCCCAGTACACAATGGTGCCGTTGATGCCGCCATCTGTGACCTCCACCTCAGTGGGAGTGGAGGCGCGGCAGGCGTCGGTCAAGGTGCTGCCGGACAAGGTGCCGGCGGTCAGCTCAATCTGAACATCTACGCCTGGGTCAAAGCGCGTAAGGCCCCCCCACTGACCGGGTGTTGGCGTAAACGAGAGGGCCTGGGAGTACACGGTCAGGACGGACAGCGACGACGTCAGGCGCAGTCGGAACGCATTGGCTCCGCCCGCAGACCACTGAATGTCGGGGGCGACAAAGGACCCCGGAATCGCGGCACCGTCTAGCGGGTAGATGAGCTGGGAAGCGCAGGAGTCGCTGACCGTGGGACTGGCGTCTTCGAATGCACCCGGCAGCGCGCCGCCGCTTGCGGGTCCGGTGACAGCGTCGGCGGTGATCTCAAACTCGCAGATGCCCGTCTCGCCGGAGAATCGTGCTTCGACAGTCGCAATGCCACCATGGTCGGCGGGGCTGGTGTACAGACCATTCGCATCAACGCTGCCTGGGCCGTCATCCATGCGCCAGTTGGGGCTTGCAATGGGGATGATCTGGCCGTCGTTGGTGTGTACGTCGGCGAACAACTGCACGGTCTGGGACGTCCCCTCCACATCGAGCGACGTGTAGCCAGGACGGCAGGAGACAAAGCCATTGAGGGTGGTGTCGGGGTCTGTATCCGTGTCCGCATCGGCCTCTGTGTCCGTCTCACCCTCGGTGCCAGCGTCCGTGTTGCTGTCGACGTCGATGCTTGTGTCCGCGTCTACATCGCAGTCGGGATCGGTGTCCGAGAGCGGGTCGGTCTTGTCGTTGCAAGCAGCGAACAGGACGAGGAGGAGTAGGCTGCGCATGAGGACCTCACAGAGAGGGGCGGACTGTACCGCATTGCTTACAGAGCGGACGGGTCGAGGCACACGAACTCATTGGTGCCGCAGCCGTACTCGCCGTCTACGCAGGTCGTCTCGCAGCAATCGCCGCCGTCGTAGCCGCAGGCTTCGGTGTTGTAGTCATCGCCGTCGCAGTAGCCGTCGCCAATGTAGGACGCATCGGCGACGACACAGGCATCGTCGGGGCCGGGCTGGGTATCTGGGTTGTCACTGGACTCGGAGCAGTCGCCGACTGCACCACCGGTCGCTTCGCAGAACCAGTCGTTGGCGGTGGAGACGCGTGCGTACACGCCGGGTGGGTCGCCTGGTGCACAGCCCGCGCCCCAGCTGGACACACCAATAAGCTCGCCAGTGACCCTACTCACGAGGGGCCCGCCACTGTCCCCCTGACAAGCCTCGATTCCGCCATCCATGTCCCCTGCGCAGAACATGGTGTTGTCAATGTCACCGTCGTACAGGTCATTGCAGACCGCCTGGTCCATGACCGGGACAATGGCTTCTTGTAGATGGTCCGGGGTGCCCCAGGCTGACTGACCCAATCGGCCCCACCCGAGGACCAAAGCGTCCGTCCCGACCAGGTTGTCACCGGAGTCGAGTTCAATGGGTTGGAAGGTTGAGGCCTCGGCCAGCCGAAGCAGCGCGAAGTCGTTCGACAGGGTGTTGGAGTTGTAGCCGGGATGGGTCAGCACCTCGGCGATGGCACGCCGTTCCCCTTCGTCCCCGTCCTCCATCGCCACGACACTGGTGCCACCGATCATGATGTCTTCGTCAAAGTCCAGCGCTGCGGCACAGTGAGCCGCCGTGAGCACCCAGGTCTCCGCCACGAGTGTTCCCCCGCAGACGTCCTCGAACACCATCCAAGGGTAGGCGCCCGGCTCAGCGTCCGACCCGTTGACGATGGGGGCGAACTGGTCGAAAACGTCATCAGGCTTGGGGTTGTCTGGAATGCACGCTGCGAGTGTGCTTAGGACCAGAAAGCAGACGAGACGGGCAGCGGGAATGTTCGACATGGGTACCTCCAAGATTCCCCCACTGGTCACCCGAGAGTGGTTCAAGCGGTCGAGTCGATTACAATCCGTTCCAGTGTAAAAGGGGTGCGGAACGTGCAGACGGGACTGACGGAGCTGGAACAGTCGCTACTGGCGTTTTTCCGGGCACATGCAGAGGAAGACCTGTCCCGCGACCTCCTACTTTCCGAAGTGTGGGGCTACGCCGACGGCGTCTCCTCCCGGACCGTTGATGTGTTCGTTGGCAAGCTGAGGCGAAAGCTTGAGCCAGACCCGACGTCTCCTACGCGCATCGTGACCGTGCGTGGCGTCGGATACCGCTACTTGTTGGAAGAGAAGGTCCACGCCGGTGCCCCACCCACCGACCCACTACCGCTTATCGGCCGCGATGAAGCCCTGGAAGCACTGGATGCCTGGGCGCAGAGCGAGAGCCGAATGCTCACCATCACCGGCCCGCTTGGCGTAGGCAAGAGCCGCCTCGCCAGAGCCTTTGCCAGGCGTGCCGAAGGGGTCTACATCGACCTCGCCCTCGACCCCGGCGCGGTGTGGCCATCGGGCCTGGTGGTGGTGGACCACGTCGACCTCGCCGGACCCGCTGCACGGCGAATGGTCCGGGATCGGTTGTGGTCGAGTACCGACCGAGTGGTCGCTACAAGCCGGAGTCCACTGGGTTTTCAGAGCGAAGAAGTGCTGCGTCTGCGTCCCCTGGACACGAACGGGGCACGTGCGCTGGCGAGCCTTGTGTGTGAGCGAGCCGGACTGCCCAAGTTGACCGATACGGTGCCAAAGCTGCCGTTCCTCACCATTCGAGCTGCACTTCGACGCGACCCAGACGACGCACGTCCCCGGCACCGCAGCGCAGAGGGCGCTCTTGCGTCCATGGCACTCGAACCGGACCTTCAGCAAGAGGCATCCCGACTCGCGGGGCTCGAGTTTATTGATGATTCGTGCCGTGCCGCACTGGGCGTGGCCACCGAGGCCCTAACGGCGCTGGAGACGGCGGGTGCCGTGTGGCGCCAAGGCGAGAACCTGTTCATCTCTCCCGTACTCGACAGTCTGCAAGCTCCCCGCGAGGCCCGACAGACACTCGCGGACTGGACGGTTCGACGTATCCAAGAAGGCGGGCCCGTGTTCGGCATCCCCTTCCTAGGTCTCTCGCCAGGCATGCTACGCGCAGCCCTGGAGGTGGCCACGGAGACCGAGCAACGCGCCTGGCTGATTCTTGGTCAGTACGACAGCTTCCATCCGCCCGACGACAGGTCGCCCCTCGAAGAGGCACTGCAGTGGGACCTGCCGGATGAGCTGTGGGACCGACTCCAAGAGGCTCGTATTCAGGCCAACCTCATGGGCGCTCACACGGATTCGGGCAGCGACGTAGGCCACACCGCCACCGCACGCTCAGCCATCGGGCGGGCCCTGTTCACACGCCTCCGCGCGGAGTACCTGTGTCAGCACGGTCCGTACGATGAGGCCGTTGAGGTTGCCAAAGAGGCGACCGTTCTTGCTCGCAAGTCGGGAGATCGGTACGCCACCGGCGTGAGCTTCTATATTCTTGCCCAAGCACAGCTAAGCAATGGGTCGGACCTCGAGTCTGTGAAAACCATTCAAATCGGACTGACGTTCCTTCGCGGTGAAGCCGCAGCTTCCATCTCCGCGAATCTCGCAGTGCTGCTGATCATGACGTCCCGCCTCGATGAGGCACGCGACGTGCTCCAGCGAGCGACCGCCGCCGCCAACATCACGGCACCGGGGCGATTCATGATTCTCCTGTCGACAGGGACCCTGCATCTTGCCGAGGGGGACCTCGACCGTGCGGAAGCGACGTTCCGCAACGGGTTGTCCACAGAGGGCGCAACCGAGTACGACCACGAGCGAGTGCGCCTGTACCTGTCCGTGATCGATCACCTTCGCGGCAATGTCGTCGACGCCATTCGCGCCTACCAAGACGCCCAAGCCGCAAGCGTAGCATCGGGCCGTCCCAACGTCGTCGCGGGGTGGTGGGAAGCCATCGCATGGGGGGACTTGGGACTGCCCGACGAAGGTCTTGACCGCCTGAACACCCTCGAGGCGTCCGATGTTCTACTCGAAGCCGCCCGACAGTGGCTACGCGGTGAGGAGGTGCAATCAGTGGCCGGATTGGACCAGTTTGTGAGCACGGTACGCCCACTGATGGCCGTTCGTGGACCTCGTCGACAACCCGAGTGAGCTGTCCAGCGTAGCTGCACGTCACTCGGCATTGGGGTCGAGGCACTCGAATCCGGTTTCACCGCACTCGTACTCGCCGGCGACACACGTGGTCTCGCAGCAGTCGCCGCCGTCGTACCCACACTCCTCGGTGTTGTACTCGCCACCGTCGCAGTCGCCGTCGCCAATATACGACGGGTACTCGGCCGCACACCCCTCAACAGTCGGCTCTGGCTCTTCGGGTACAAACGGCTCTTCCACAAAGTCGGGACAACTCTCCACGGCGTGGTTGGTCGCTTCGCAGATCCAGTCTTCAGCGCTGGATACCCGAGCAAACACCGCCGGATAGTTCGGACGGGCGCACCCTACGCCCCAGCTGGTGACACCAATCAGCTCACCGGTGACCATGCTGATGAGAGGGCCACCGCTATCGCCGTTACACACGCTCGTTCCGCCCTCTACATGGCCAGCACAGAGCATGTTGTCTTCCATGCCCCCACCAACGCCAGAACCGTCCGAGCAGCTGTTCTGGCTGAGCACCGGCAGGACGACCTGTTGCAGGTCCTGTGGGAGCTCCCCACCTTCGCTCAGTCGACCCCACCCCAACGCGAGCGCATTGGTTCCAACGTAATGACCACCGCGGTCCAAGACCATCGGCACACTTGAGGATGGTTCGGTGAGCCGCAAGAGTGCAAAGTCATACCGAAGGGAAGTGCGGCTGAAGTAGGGATGCTTGATTGTCTCGGCGACGGTGTGCGCCTCGCCGTACCCGTTGTAGAGCATGTCATCGATGTTGGTTCCACCGGTGTAAATCGTGTCGCCAACTCCGATTGTACTGATGCAGTGAGCCGCCGTCAAAACCCAGTATCCTGCGATGAGTGTTCCGCCGCAGTCGCCTGCGTACGCCATGAAACCGTAGTCTTCAACGCCTCCTACCTGCGTTCCATTGACAACAGAGCTGGAGACCAGCGATTCGCCATCGTCGACCGATGCCTGTGGAAGGCAGGCCACCATGGCGCAGAAGACGAAACAGCTAGACAGGCGGACAATGAGGGTATTCGACACGGGGTGCTCCAGGTTCCCGCATGAGTCACGCGAGAGGGGTGCCGGAGGTCGTTTCGCTTACAATCCGTATTGTTGTAAACGCGCCGCCGGAACTGTGAATCAAAGCATGCATCTGGCCAATATACTCCCTAATCACTGCAATTTCAGCGACCAGCGCGGGGCAGGACGTCCGCCCTCGTGAGCTGCCGCACGTCAGTCGGCATTCGGGTCGAGGCACTCGAACTCGTTGGTGCCGCAGCCGTACTCGCCATCGACGCAGGTGGTCTCGCAGCAGTCGCCGCCGTCGTATCCACAGGCCTCGGTGTTGTACCCGTCTTGCGCGCCGTCGCAGTAGCCATCGCCAATGTACGAATCGTTGGTGACGTCACAGGTCACCTCAATCTCTGGCTGGGGTTGCGGCTCTGGCTGCTGGTTCTGATCAGCCTGGGATGAAACACAGTTTTCGACAGTGTTGTCCGTGGTCTCACAAATCCAGTCTTGAGCCGAAGACACACGCGCGAATACTGCCGGGAAGCCTTCTCGTGCACAACCAACACTGAAGCTAGCAACGCCGATCAGCTCGCCAGTGACGGTGCTCACAAGGGGGCCACCGCTGTCGCCGTTGCACACGCTCGTTCCGCCTTCAAAGTAGCCGGCACAGATCATTTCGTCTTGAACCCAGCTGCGGTCGACGTCCATAAAGGCATCCACGCAGACGTCCTGTTCAATGACGGGGAGGATGACCTCCTGCAGCGCATTTGGCCGGTCGCCTCCCTCACTGAGCAGTCCCCAACCAATCGCCATCCCGTCGGTGCCAGCATGCGCGTCACCCAGGTCAATGGGAAGCGGCGTAACGAAAGACGGCTCCGAGAGGCGAAGGAGGCTGAAGTCATTCATGAGCGTCGACGGGTCCCACTCTGGATGGTCAATAATCTCGGCAATGACATGTTGGTCGCCGTCGACACCGTCTCGCATAGCGAGGATTTCGGTTCCGCCAATATGGATAGTCTCACCAACCGCCAACGCATGGGTGCAATGCGCCGCCGTAAGGACCCACTCCTCGGCAATGAGCGTGCCGCCGCAGACCTCCTCAAAGACCATCCACGGGTAGGCACCCGGTTCTGCATCCGTTCCATTGACAATGGCGGTAGAGACCGCCGAGTCACCCTCGTTGACCGGTACCTCCGGAAGGCAGGCCACCATGGCGCAGAAGACAAAACAGCTAGACAGACGGACAATGAGGGTATTCGACACGGGTGACTCCAGGTTCCCGCACTGGTCACGCGACAGCGGGCCCCGAGGTCCTGTCGTTTACAATCCGTTCCCGTGTAAACGACGCCGTGTATGCAACGGACGTTGCCGGGTCCATTTGGCGATGGGGCCAGCGGCTGCGAGAGCGCCTGGCCCAATGAGCACGCCTCACTTCGGATGTTCACCGGGCTGTTGCTAGATCGCTCACTGCATCTCATGAGATGCAGGGCGCTAGCCGTGCGAATCGGCCAGCTCAGAGATCTGAACAGTATTTGAACTAAATGAAATGTTCAAATACTGTTCAATTTTGCTTGCGGGTACGGTTTGTCTCCTATATGCTCGTCGAGTAATCAATTGAACTGATTATGAACAGGAGTCGACATGGCCATCACAGCACTGCCCCAACCAGAATCGAAACAAGTGGCAGGCCTGATTGACCACGTCACGCTGTCCAAGCTGTTCTTCTTGATTGCAGCGGGATTGTCCCTGGCGCTGTCTATGGCGCTGTGGTTCGGTGGAAACAAGGAACAAGGCCTATTTGTAGGCCTGTGGGTTCCATCCGCGCTGTCCCTCGGAACACTACTGACTTCAGGAGGGTCAACCAATGACTGATCTCACACTTCTCTACTTCGCTGCCGCAGTTATGGCGCTGTCCGGCATGGGTGCCCTCTTTGCTGGATATGCATCGTTTTACCGTGCCTATACAAAAGCCGAGACGCGCCGTCTCAACCGGTTCGCGAGCGGCAAAGAGCTCGCATTCAGAGACGCTACCGATGTCGAATGGGCGTCATCGTCAGCTATCGCTGGCAACGCGGCGGCGTAGAAACCGCCTCGCCGGCTGCCCCCGCGACTACGCCCCCAACCGGACCAACTGTTCAGGTCTTGAATCATGAGAGAACGCCGCGCTCACTAACAGAGCGCCGGGCTCGGTCGGGTCTGTCCGACCACGACCCGTCAGTTCCTCCGAAGACAAGTCGCACGCGGTTGTCTCAACCAGCTTCGTTCCACGTGGGCCTCCACGTGCGACCGCCCCGTGTAAACACGCCCGACGAAATGGCTGCTCGCCCAGCGCTTCAACATCACGCAGTGCCGTACCACCGAACATGCTGACGCAACCCCAGGAATCGGCGTTGCAGCGTGGTCGCGCCGACGTAGCACTCAGACCACCCCAACACGGGTTCGGTGTGCAGCGTCGCCGCTATGTCCAGCTCCGCCGGTGAGACGTGCGCACTTCCGCCGCTCACCGTCTCGGTACGCTGCGCCCCCAGACTGAACACATTATGAACAGCCCCGCAGTCGGACGACCATCGACTTGCATCGAACAACTCTTGAACAGCACTGAGAGGCATGATGTCCGAGGCCAAAACGCACACCCTATCTATGGGTGCCGTCTCCAAGATCACAGGAATTCCAGCAGATACCATCCGCACCTGGGAACGCCGATATGACGTTGTCCAGCCGGCCCGAGACGCGTCTAGTAGGCGCCTGTACGGACAGGCCGACGTGACCCGGCTGACCGCCATTGCGACCCTCTCCAAGGCCGGAGAGCGAGTTGCAGACCTGGCCGCACTCTCTTCTGCTGAGCTAGATGAGCGGGTTCAGATGCATACCGGAACGCAACGTCAGAGTCCCACGCTCGTCCGCGTGGCGCTTGTGCATCCGACAGGGGCACCGGCATTGAGCGGGGTCGTGTCTGGCGAGGGAACCCGCGTCGAGGTCGTAGCTACGGCCTCCGCTATCGGCCAACTACCTGAGGGTCTCACCATCGACGTCCTGGTTGTCGATCTGGGTGGACTTGGCGAAGACGCCGTTGCGGAGCTGCGCAAACACCTTGAGCGCCTGAAGACCACGCGCGCAGTCGTGACATACCACTTTGCCCCACGTGAACTGCAGACGCGGCTCCAGCAAGCGGGCGCCTTCCTAGTGCGTGGTTCGGCACCCGGAAACACGCTTCGACGCGCAGTCTTCGACGCCGTCCTCCGGACCCAGGCGGATGTGGTGAACCTGCCAAGCGTGCCAGATGTTCCCGACGTGTTGTTCGATCGCGTCCAACTCGAACAGCTCTTGAACATTGAGCCGGATCTTCTGTGTGAGTGCCCAAACCACCTCGCCGGACTGGCCATCGCGATGCGCGAATTCGAGCTGTACAGCCAGCGATGTGAGTCCCAAAACACCGCTGATGCCGCGCTCCACACGGATCTTGCACGTGCGACAGGTAAGATGCGAGCAGAGCTGGAACAGCTCATTGTTCGGGTGTGCGCGCAGGACGGAATTGAACTTTTCGGTTGAACGGCTTCTGAACATCCATTAGGTCTTCAGAGTGTATTCAACAGGAGCACGTCATGACCCTTCCGGAACTCACAGCAGGTCAATTCGACCTGGTCTACAACCTTCTCTCGCTGGCAATTGCAGCCATGCTTGCGTCGTTCGCCTTCTTCGTGATGGCACGCCAGCAGCTGACACCCAAGTACCGCCCCGCCATGATTATGTCGTCGCTGGTCGTCGGCATCGCCGCGTACCACTACTGGCGTATCTTCAACAGCTGGGAAGCCGCATACGAGCTCACAGCTGCAGGCTCGTACGTAGCCAGCGGCGAGCCGTTCAATGACGCGTACCGATACGTGGACTGGCTGCTCACCGTGCCCCTGCTCGTAGCCGAGCTCGTCGCCGTCCTCGCGCTGCCCAAGGGTCGTCGCGGGTCACTCATGGGACGACTCATCATCGCTTCAGCCCTGATGGTCGGCCTCGGCTACCCGGGCGAAGTGTCTGCAGACGTGGCCACACGCGTCATCTGGGCCGTCGCAAGCACCATCCCCTTCACCTACATTCTGTACGTGCTGTGGACTGAGCTGTCGAAGGCTGCTGCAGACAACAATGAAGAGGTAAAGGGACTTCTGCGCAACACCAAGCTCCTGCTCTTGGCCACCTGGGGCTTCTATCCCATCGCCTACGCCATGCCGCTACTCGGCGTCGGCGGTGCCACTGCAATCGTGGCTCTGCAGGTCGGCTACAGCATTGCCGACATCACCGCGAAGTGTGGATACGGTGTGATGATCTACCACATCGCCCGCGCAAAAATGGCCGCCGAAGCCGACGCCGAACTCATCGACACCGCTGTCGCCGCCAAGTAGCTGCGAAGCCCGCAGGGAACACCTTCCCTGCGGGCACGTCTGTTCTATGTCTTCCATTTCCATTTTTTGCGAGCCTCCCATGAACCATCAGCCCTCTGACAGTCCCGCCGGCCACTACCACACCACCGGCTACGCCATTGCCGGCATGGGTGTCCTAGCGGCGGCAATGTTCGTCGCAACGCTGCTGGTCGACGTCGACCTTGGCTTCATCGACCAGCGCGGCATCCTCGGCATCAGCATCGCCTTTGCGACCGTTGGCTGGGTGATGACGCGGGTTCGAGACACCGAATGACCCAGCACCCGGTTGGACTTTCCGCACATGTTCGGCTGCTACGTGCAGGCGCAGTCGCCGGTTGTGGGATGGCCGTCGCCGCTGGCGGATGGGAGCCCGGCCGATGGGGAGCCATCCTGGTCATGGCCAGCTTACTGGTCGGACTCCCTCACGGCGCCCTCGACCACCTCCTGGCGCAGACTTGGCGCAGCGGGCAGACCGTCGCCGAACAGGTCAACTTCCACCTAGGCTATCTCGCAACGACCGCGGCCGTTGTGGCAGTCTGGCTGCTCGCGCCCGTCGCTGGACTCTTCGCCTTCTTGGCCGCTGCAGCCTGGCACTTCGGAGAGTCTGACGTCCTGCACATCCCTCGGTCGGAGCGCACCACTCCAGTGGTGATGACTCGCGGCGCGCTCATTGTGTTTGGCCCCTTGCTTGTCGCCCCAGAGTTTCTCGAGCCGCTCTTGACCGCGCAGACTCGAATTCCCGTGCCTGCGACCGGCTCCCCCGTCTGGATGTTTGCGCTTGCGCTACTCCATATCGCCGCGCTCGCCTTCGCAATGGGCTGGGGCCGACGGCTGCTCCTGTCGAGCGTAGATGCACTTGCCTTAGCTGTGCTGATGGTCGGGGCTGGTCCGGCTATCGGCCTTGCCGTGTACTTCATCGCTTGGCACACACCGGACCACTTCGATGCCATCCGCAAAGACGTCGCGTCCGTTGCCGCGCTGCCGGCACTCGTCCGCGCAGCACTTCCCCGGACCCTCGTCAGCGGCGCGGGAATCGCCTTCGGGGCGCTGTTTGTCGACCCCGGCGACTGGCCCCGCCTGACCGTCCTAGCCATCGCTGCGCTGACCGTGCCCCATGCACTGGTTGTGCACCTGACCTTGAGCAAACCAAACCTGCACCTTGAAGCCGCACCGGCGACCCACTGACGCCCAAGCTGCGGACGTGCGCCGCTCACTCGGCCGCGGTTTGGCCTTTCACATGCTCATCAAACCACCGCAGCTGCTCCCACAGCACATGCTCAATGCTCTCTTCCGCTCGGTACCCGTGGTCCTCGTTCGGCAGCAGGACCATGCGGGCGGTGCCACCGGAGCCGCGAACGGCTTCGAAGAACACCTCGCTCTGGATGGTCAGCGTGCCCGGATTCGCGTCGTCAGCGCCGTGGATGATGAGGATGGGCTCGTTGACTTGGTCGGCGAAGAAGGTCGGAGAGGCGTTGATGTAGGCCTCGCGCGCTTCGAACATGGAGCGGCGCTCGGACTGGTAGCCAAAGGGCTGCATGGTCTTGTTGTACGAGCCGCTTCTGGCGATGCCGGCGGCGAACAGGTCGGTGTGCGCGAGCAGGTTGCCCACCATCAGGCCCCCGTGGCTGTGGCCGATGACGCCGATGCGGTCGGGGTCGGCAATGCCCATGTCGATGGCCTTGGCGACGGCAGCTTCGGCGTCGGCGACGAGCTGGGGCACAAACGTGTCGTACACGGTCTCTGGGTCGCCGACCATCGGCATGGCCGTGCGGTCGAGAACGGCGTAGCCGCGGAGGAGAAAGTACAGGTGACTCGGGCCAAAGAACCGGCTGAAGCGCTGAGTAGAGCCGCTGACCTGGCCGGCCACCTCGCCGCCCGAGTACTCACGCGGGTAGGCGTAGACCACCGTGGGTAGCGGGGTTCCGGGCTCGTGGCCGGGCGGAAGCATCAGGGTGAAGCTCAGCGGCACACCGTCGTCGCGCTCGTAGGTGACGAGCTGCTTTTCAATCGCGCGAAGCTGCGGTGTGGGGTCGGTGAACGGGGTGACGGCGACGCGCTCGTGGGCGCGTGTGGCCTCTCCAGCCTCGGCCTCGACGCTCTCTCCAAGGGTCGCCCGGTAGTAGTTGGGCACGTCCATGGGGGACTCGGAGCGGAACAGGAAGGTGTCGTCGTCGGTGAACGCGACCACGCTCTCGTACCGGTCAGCCGGGCTGCGGAACAAGCGCTCGGTCTCGCCGGTCTCGATGTTGCGCAGATCGACAAACGGGCGGTCCCCATCAGGCGTCGCACCAGAGCCCGCAAAGACAATGGCGTCGCCGTGCTGGCGCATGACCCAGTGTCCATCGTCCAGTGGGCGCATCATTGGCGAGCCAGGGTCGCCGTACCGGTCCGCGATGTTCCGGTCGAACCACGGAGTCGCGGTGCCCTCGTTGACGTCCAACATAGACGCGTACAGCCACCGCCGTGACCGCTCGTACTGCATCAGCATCTGCTTACCAGGCTCCTCAGCCCACCCTTGTGGGTAGGCGCGGTGCTCAGTCTTGTAGACCTCTTCTGCGGTGCCATCGAACGGAGCTGCAAGACGCATGATGCGGTCCCGATGCGGCACCTCGTTCGTCCAGTCTCCACCGTCCAACGCCTCAATCCAGTACAGCATGGCGGGCGCGGTGCTGCTCCAATCGGTGCTACGTGGCCCTTCGGGTACACCCTGCGTCGGGACCGAGTCGGCCAACGGCAAGGAGGCGACGGTGGTCACGTTGCCGCCATCGGTGGTCCACACCTCAATCTCATGGGCGAAGCGCGACCAGCGCACCTCGTGAGACCAGGGCGGAACCACGTATTCGACGAGTAGGTACTCGCCGCTCGGCGAGGCAGACGCCGTGGCGTAGGGCCGCGGCTCACCCAGTACAGTCATCTCGTTCGTTTCCGAGTCGATGAGCACTAGTTCGCTGGTGGTGTAGTACTCGAACAGCAGGTCGTCGTAGCCGCTCTCGAGCAAGTTGCGTGCCTCGTAGGTCGAGCGCGCTGTGGCCCCGGAGCTCTCGACGATGGTGGGACCGAACGGACGGGCGGGCGGCGGCGGGACGGGACCGCGGTCGGGCACGCGGAGGATGCGCAGGTGCTGCTGGTCAGGCATCCAATCCACCGCGTCGCCGAGCAATGGATTGAGCGCAACGCCGTCGACCTTGCGCACGTCACCCGACGGTGTGCCGACCCACAAGCCGATGTGGTCGCCATGGCCAACCGATAGAGCAAACCGCTCGCCGTCCACCGTCCAGTCGACTGAGAAGACCTCGGCGTCATCGGGTAGATCGAGGGTGAGCATCTCGCCAGAGTCAACGTGCAACAACCGCGGATCAGTGGCACCGCGTCGCCCATGGATTCCGTTCAGCTCGGGGTTGACACGAAGCCCGGCCAGCTTGTGCATCGGGGCGGAAAGCTCGGCCAAGCTCGGGTACAAGATGGGGTCAGCGAGCAGCATGGTCGCACCGCCAGGAGCTGTCCACACCCGCGGGAGCTGCGGCGCGTGCATCACCTGCAGGATGTCGGCGTCCGGTTGCTGCCACTCGCTCAACGCGCTGTAGTCAGGCACCACGGCGGCGACGGGTGCGACCACCGGCTCGGCCAGCGTCTGGGTCGTGGCGCATGCGGTGAAGGCCGCGGCGGAGAGGAACAGGGTCGTCGGTCGAATCATAGGGAACAGCCTCGCAGTGCACTCGTTTAGCCGACTGGGACGCCGAGACAACGAGCGATTCCAGGACCACGGCCAACTGGGTGGGATGGCACTCATTCGGCGCGGACATCTGGTAGAATAAACCTATGCATACCCGTCTTTCCGTGTTGTTCTTGCTGGCTGCCTGCGGCACGCCATCGACCGACTCCAGCTCCGATTCCGACTCGAGTGCCACATTCGACCCACGGGATGACGTAGACGGGTGGTTTGACTCGGACACCGAACCGGACGCGGATACCGCAAGTGGGGACTGCGACTGGACGGTTGTTGAGCAGTACCCCTCGGCTTCAACGGGAGATGTCTGGCTACAGCGTGGCTTTACTGAGGCCCGGGTGAGGGTGCAGCAAGGCATTCCCAGCGACATCTACGTGGCCACCGAACGTGGCGATACCCCCGTTGCTGGAATGACGACCGTGGGGACTGACGAGTCTACATGGTCGCCGGAGGCTGGCGCACTTCAGGGGGACACCTCGTACGTCTTGTCTGCCCAAGTCAATGGCTGTACCCAGGCAATCGGACAGTTCCACACCCCACCGGCCGACCGGCTTGCCGCGCTTCCTCTGGAGCTGCACCAATGGGATGTGTCGGGGCCTGAGGACTCTGTTGGTGACCTGTTTCTGCCGCTATTCGAGGCCTTTGTCGGTCAGGACCCCGAACGGTCCGGGGAGTGGAGCGTCTGGCGGCAACCGTTCGGCAACGACAGCTGCCTCATCACGTCCGAGGCTTCCTTGGAATACTCTCCGCCGTTTTTTCACCTCGAAAACTTCAGTACGCTCGATGCCAGCGACCCGCCATGGTCGACATCCCTACCTGCGATTGTCACCGGGTCGTTCACGGGGCTGACTCAGTCCACGGGAAACGCGCTGGTGGTCGGGACCTTGCGGGTTGAGCTGTCGTCGGCACAGGAGGGGCCGGATTCCGTGGCCTGCTCCTATGACCCAAACGAGCTGTGTACCCATATCGAAGTGGAGGGGGTGAGCCTAGTACCCGTTGGTGGGCTCTTCCCACCCCCATTCTTCGAGGTTCCAGACCTCAACTTGCCGGAGTGTTCGGCGGTTCCGTAAGCGGCCCCGCTCGCCCCCCGCTACCGCCCGTGCGTAATCATGACGTGGGTCCAGCGGTTTGGGCCGCCTTCGACAAGCGCGAAGCCGGAGATGCCGGAGCTGTCGAGGGTACCGGACCACTCGTAGTCGCCGCTCTCGATGCCTTCGACAGTCGACTCGATGGTCATCACGCCGTTGACGGATGTCTCGTCTCCGGTGGGTGGATTCATGGTCATGGCGAGTACGCTGATCTGCGCTTCGGACACACCTTCAAATATGGGGTTCTCGAATCCGACCGCGTTGAGCGCTTGTGGGTCGACATCGACTTGGTCTTCGGCCGCCCACTCGCTGATGCCATCGGTGACAAGCAGCTGGAACGTGGCCGGCAAGGAACCACTGGTCCATGGCATGTTCGGACAGACGCCGTCAAAGGGCTGGTCTTCGCCACCATCGCAGTTGTCATCCAGGCCATTGCAGACCTCATGGGCGCCAAACCGCCGGTTCGGGTCGGTGTCGTCGCAGTCCAGGTGGGTCGGGGTGCCGTCGAAGTCCTCGTCGTTGTCTGTGGGAGGAACGACCTTTGAGGCGCTGATGGCCACGTGGGTCCACCGGCGCAGTGGCAGCGTATGCATGACGGCCATTCCTGAGAAACCATCTTCGTTCGCCGTACCGGTCCACGCGAACGTGCCGCTAGGCATGAGACCTTCTAGGGCAACGGTGATGGTGCCGGAGATGGTGCCGTCGTCTCCAGGCGGGTTGGCAGTCATGCCTGCAATGACGTTGTTGCTTGCGCCCACAGCGCCTTGGAAGATGGGGTTTTCGGCAGTGAGGTGACTCATCTCACCATCCACCAACATGGCGACGGCCGGCGGGGATGGGGGCCCGGTGTAGGTGTACCCGTCGGCCGTAAACACGCTGGTCTGAACCACGTAGCGGCCTGGCAATGGCGACGCGGCAGGGCACACTTCGTCCGCGATGCCGTCGCTACAGTTGTCGTCCACGCCGTTGCACGCTTCCACCGCTCCGGGTCGGACGGTGGGGTCGTTGTCGTCACAGTCTAGGCTGGAGGGTGAACCGTCAAAGTCGGCGTCCTCTGTGAGCGGGTCGACCCACGCAATTGTGCGTGCGTTTCGGAGCGAGATCTGCAGGCTAGACACCCCAAACTCGGCAGAGTCCAAGGGTACTGTCGCTCGGCCGGTGAAGTCAGCGCTGCGAATGTTGCCTTGGTAGGTGGTCTCGTGGGTGACATCGCCCAGAACGGCCACGAGGGTGCCGTGCACGAAGCCGGTTCGGGAGACGAACCCGGACACGGTCTGCAGCTGCACCTCGGTGCCGCCGTCCAGCAGCATTGCGCAGTTTGCGGCCGTCTCAACCATCATCTCGCGGGGAATGCGGCCGTCTTGCACGGTGAGCGTGAGAGCCTCGGAGCAGCTCTCCACAATCTCTCCATCGAGCATCGCGTCGATTGTGTAGGTACCCGGATAGGTGTCGTCGAACTGGCGTGCGTCTAAGCAGGTGTCCGAGTTGGTGACGGCGACGCGAGTGGGGCTGCCACTGCAGTCTCTGTCCACGGTGTCACAGCGCTCGACAGCACCTGGGAACACGCTGGCGTCGAGGTCGTTGCAGTCTTCCCAGTCCGCCCAGCCGTCCCCGTCGACGTCTGTGATGGGGTCTGTTCCGTCGAGGCCGTCGCAGTCAGTGTCCTGACCGTCTCCGGCTTCGTCGACCGCGCCTGGGTTGACGGAGTAGTCGTCGTCGTTGCAGTCGAAGCCGCCAAGAGCCGTAGCGATGTACCCGTCTCTGTCGTTGTCTCCATCTTCATCTACATTGCCGTCGCAGTCGTTGTCTAGGCCCCTATCGGCAACGCCGAAGAAGCCCGTGTCCGAGCGGCCTGGGTGCACGGTGCGGTCGGTATCGTCGCAGTCGAATGCGGTGCTGTAGCGGTCGCCGTCAGCGTCTACGCCATCGAGTCCGTCACAGTTGCTATCTAGACCGAGGTCGTCGATGGGGTCCGCCGCTCCTGGGTAGATGGCGTTGTTGTCGTCGTCGCAGTCGCCCTGTGCTGCGGTGAATCCGTCGCTGTCGCCGTCTCCAATACGGGTCTCAGCGGCGATTGTCGTAGGCTCGTCATCCGTTCCTGGCATGGCGTGGAGGATGGCGGATGCCACTGCGTGCTCGCCGGTGACGGTGTCGGTGGCGATGCGGTCCACGCGCATGTCGTACCCAGCCTCACAGAACATAGCACCGAACCGGGCAATACCGCGATGGTTGACGCTTGCGATGATGGTTCCGTCGCCACAGTTCGAGGTGACGCTCATGCGAGCCGGTTCGAAGTCCACGTCGGCCAGTTCTGCTAAGTCGACCTGAATGTTTACCGCGTGACTACTGTCGAGCAGGACAGCGAACGATGTGAAGTGGTCGGTCACGCCGCAGAGGTCGCCGTCGCCGCACCTCTGAAGGCCGGCATCTTCGACTTCCCAGTCACCGCTTTCATTGACGAAGGCGAGACGGGTCTCGTCCGTTTGGAAGGTGGGGAAGTCGGGGGGAAGCGGGAAGGTGATGGCCGCGGTGCCTTCGAACTCCAGCACGTCGCCGTCGCGGGTGAACGTGACGTCCGTCGCGGTGATCAGCGAGTACCCCGGAGGTGTGGGCGGGAGGGCGCGCAAGCGAGCTGGGGTGTCCAACACCGCAACTTCCACGTCCGCGGCTAAGTCTCCACCGCGGCGGTCACCAAAGCCACCGTCAAGGCGCAGGACCAAGCCGTCTGCGAAGGTGAGATTGGCGTCTGCCGCGCTGTCGATGGTCAGCACTTCTACGGGGTTGACGATGACCACAGCGGAAGCGCGGCCATCCTGGATGGGTGCAATCTGAGCCGTCCGGGCGTAGCCATCGGCGTGAATCTGGATGACGATGGTGTCGTCGCCGCGGCCCTCTACGGTGGCGAATCCGGCGTCATCCGTGGTGGCGGTATCTCCGCCGGGGACCGTGATGAGGGCTCCTACAACGGGCTGATTGTCGCTGTCAGCGACGAACACGGTGACTTGGGCAGCGGCGCCGCTTGTGTCGATGTCGGTGTCTGTGCCGAGGTCGGTGTCTGTGCCGAGGTCGGTGTCTGTGCCGAGGTCGGTGTTGGTCTCAGTGTCGGCTTTGTCGACACATCCGATGAGCAGTGCCAGCGCGGGCACGAGTAGGCGATTCATTGGTTCTCCTCTTGATGAATCAGCGTATACACCACAACGCAGGTTGCCGTTCCTACACCGGGCCTCTATGGGTGCGTCGAAGCATTCGGTTTGTACACGCAAGACGAGGATGCCAACCTACATCTGCTAGGTTCATCAAGAGCGTGCTGATGGTTCTTGACGTAGGGAGTGGGCATGAGACGACGACTTGTCGTTGTCGTTGGATTGTTGATGGCTGGGCTCTTGTTGGTTCTGCTGGTAGTCCTGTTGACTGTCGTCGTCGTGGGTCTGCAACGTGAGGACGTTTCACACGCTGCCAGGCCGACCGCCGTCCAACAGGGCCCGGTGCAGCCTTCCGGAACGTCCACACCGCGCGCGGCTCCGTCGCAGCTGACCGGAGATGAGACGGCGGATTCCACAGACGCTCCATCGCAGATGGATGATGTGCATTGGTACCGAATTCAGCATTTGTGCGCGTTTGATACCGAACAAGCCGTCTTCAACGCGGAACCTCCAGACCGTGTTCTGGAGGGTGAGCTGGGACGCTTGCTGGCTCGCGACAGAGTGCTCACTCGGCCGTCTGACGAGCTGTTGGTTCTCGCCGAGTCACAGCACGTGACACTGGAGACCTTGCCGGAAGATGCGTCGGACGAAGACCTGTATGCGGCGATTGTCGTCGACTACTTGGAACGGCGCGAACGCTCATTCGACCTCATCATGACATTGAGCGCAGAGCTTGAGAGCGGCATGCTCGACTCGATGGACCCACTTGCAGCACTGAGCGCGTTCGAACAAGACATGCCGACAGCCTTCCTAGAAGCGGTGGATACGTTGACGGAGAACGGTCGGGAGCCGGAGCTGGCCGAGGACGCGGCTGTGATGGCCATCACCACGCTGTCCCAAATGCTGGGCCAGACGGAGGCCACGCAAGAAGCGCAGGACCGCGGCGTAGCATTGCTGTTGACGACCGAGCAGACCGATGTGGTGCTGCACCTGCTTGCTCAGATGCCCGCAAAGGACCTCACCGCGCGAGAGGATTGGCCAGCCATTTCCGAGGTTGCCCTCGCACACCCAGACTGGGTGACAGACTGGTCAACAGAGGTGGTCGAATCGCTCATGGCACAGGGACGTGCGGAAGAGGCTGCGCCCTGGTGGCAAGTGGTTCGCAACTGCTACCTCAACCAGTGCGTCGACCAGCCCGACTCGCAGACCGTCGGTAGCTGTGGCTACGCAGCCTCGGTCTTTGAGCGGTTCGCTCCGTAGACGCGGGTGTACGCGTCTCCTGCCACCGCGCGACAGTTCTCCCACGGGCTTCTTGTGCTGGTGCGCCCAACCGGCGTGGATGTACCTTGGACCCGCGCAATAAAGTAACTTTAAGTTGGGACTCGAAGCACATGAACTACACTGGGCTTCGTCCATCTGGGGAGAGTCTAATGAGTGTTGTTCTTTTGTCCTTGCTCGCGAGCGTAGCTTCCGCTGCAGACCTAGACGGTGATGGCTGTGAGGACAGCTATTTCACGGCGAACAGCGCGTGCGTGTCGCCACTCGCAACGATGGGCTCGGGTACCACCATTGGTGCTTCGACCGATGTGGGCGCGTATGCAGCCTTGGGGGCAGATATTGCCTTGGGTGCCAATGCTACGGTGAGCGCCCGCTCCACCGTCATTGGCCGCGTCTCAGCGAGTGGCGCGCGTCCCATTAGGGACGGCACAATCATCGCGCGCGGCGCAACTATCGGAGCGGACCAAAGCATTGGTGCAGACAACATCATCGGTCGTAGCGTTGATGCGGGCGAGCGTCTGCAGACCCAGAATGATGTCACCATTGGATATGCGGCAGAGCTTGGCGACGACGTCACCATGGGCGCAAACGTCACCCTTGGCACCCTCGTTCACGTCGGCAACAACACGACTGTCGCGCCCTCTACGGTGATGGCACGCGGAGTCGACATTGCGGACAGCCCGTCGTCTGCCACGATTGCCGGTGTCATCGGGCCAGAGGTCACGATTGGAGCGGGAGCCGACATTGACAGCACAGCCCGCATCCGCAAGAGCGCGGACCTCGGCGCCAACGTGACCGTGATGGCGGGCGCTCGCATTGGGCGAGACGTTCAGATTGGAGACGGCGCCACGATTGGCGCCAATGTGCGCCTAGCGGCTGGCGTCACCGTGACTGCGAACACCCTGGTTCCCGAGGACACGATTGTTCAGCAAGGGGACATCTACGACAACCCCCAAACGACCGGATGTGTGGCGCCGTGGTTGCCAACGCAAGGACAGAGCGGCCTGTCCGATGGCATTGGTACAAACACCCGATGGTCGATTGCTGGTCTAAGCAATTCATACAACGGGGCCGTTCTCAGCCACAATTTTACGGGTGAATTCGAGGTGATTGCATCGTGGAACACGCTTCACATGGGCGTGGGCTTGGTTCACGGGAGCACGGTGGACTTCCAAGATATCAATGGGTACAGCACTAACAACGGAAGTTACTGGGCTAACATCACTTTGACTGGATTCCCCAACGGGTACGCTGGAACCTACAAGGGGTACTACAACGCTGGGCAGCTGTCGCACGTCCGTTGGTTGCGACAGGGAACGACCGTATCGATTCAATCGGCCACGGGTCCAAGCGGTCCCTGGTCGCACATCACCGGGAGCCCGTACAGCGTTCCTTCAGCGGATACGGTGGTCGTGGGGCTTGGCGAGGGATCTGGAACAAACCCGGCGGGGTTCTTGCAGCTCGTGTCCTGCACCGAGAACTGATCCGGCGCAAATAGGACCTAGCCACCCTGCTCGATGGCACTGGCTGGAGCATCGCTACGCGTCTGTGCCAGGACCGGCCGCCGGCGAATCAGCCGATGCGAACCGCTAAACCTCCGTTTTCGTATTCCATGCTCCGAGCTCGGAGCAGTTGGCACGGTCGAGTGACGACAGCCCAGGTCTCGTCAAGCGCCACAGGGCGGGGTGTACAGCGTGTTCACCTCTCAGTATCCTCTCTTCATGCTGAAACTCGTTGCATAAGAACGCGTCCACTGGGTAATATGGATGCCACGGGAGAAACCATGATTACTACACTACTTGCATTGCTTATTTCGACCGCCAGCGCTCAAGACTCCAACGGGGACGGGTGCGTTGACTCATACGCCGACGCCAACACAGCCTGCGTCTCCGTCGACGCGGACACCACAACTGGACTCACCGTCGGCAGCGGCGCCCAGATCCAAGCGTATGCCTCGGTCGGAGCGGACTCCACCCTAGGTGCCGATGCCGTCATTGCAGCACGCGCATCGTTTGCCGGCCGCAGCGGTGAGCCCGGCGCGGCGACCCTCGGAACCAACAGCATCATCGCCCGCGGAGCCGTTGTCGGTGTAGATGCCCAGATTGCAGACGACGTGACCATCGGGCGTGTATCCCAGGTTGGAGAACGATTTAGTGCGAGTACCGGAGCACAGGTGGGCTACGGCTCAGACATCGGTGATGACGTGTCCGTCGCGGCCAATGTGACCGTGGGCTCGCTCGCGAACGTTGGCAACCACACTACCCTACAGGCAGGTGCCCTCATCGCGCGGGGTGTGCAGATCAGCGATTCGGTCAACAGTGGGAGCGCCACCGAGATCGCTGGTATGATCGGTCCAAACTCTACCATTGGGCGTAACGTGACTGTGTCGAGCGGCGCGCGTATTCGCAAGAACACGAACATCGCAGATGACGTGACAATCGGCCCCAATGTCCGAATCGGCCGAAGCGTCACCATCGAGGACAACGTGAGCATCGCTGACGGGGCACGAATCTCCGCGTACGCAACGCTGGAGTCGGGCGCGGTCATCGGCACGAATGAGGTAGTGCCGCACGGCGCCACGGTCGAAGGCTCCGGCCCCATTGACGTCGCCGATCAACACACCGCTCCTGGTGGTCAGACCGTGTACCGGTTGGAGTACCGTCCCCTGCCTGCCGGGGACGCACGCGCTTGGTACCGGGATGCCTGCTTGGCGAACGGCCTCGCTCCGGTGAGCTGCGACTACTTCAACTGGGGCGGCGCTGGCGGCAACTACGATGCGACGGCCTGGGGCGCGGTCATCTTGGAGAAGACCTACTGGAGCTGCAACGTCTCCTCCGGTGTGATGAGCAAGACCGGCTGGTCGAATGTCCTGACTTTCCATGTCCCTAACGGTGACAGTCAGGGCGTCTGCCAAAACGGATGCACCATCACCGGCGCGCAAGTCGCCCCCATCTGTACGGACCCTTCCTAGCCAGTTGGAGTGCATTGAAGGCCCATGAGGCATTGTGACGCCTTCGCCCACACCGGCGAGGGCGTCTTTGTGTTGCGAGCCCCCTGGCTGCAGCGATGAACTATCGCCCTACAGGGGTGAGGACTGGGACCTGTTTGCCATTACCGACCCGCGCCAACGAGGCGCCTGCGTGGCAAGCCTACAGTCGGGTGATGGTGATGCTACCATCTCCGGAGTTTGCTCCGGACGCCGATGAAAGGTCGCTGGCACCAGGAGCGGTAAACGAGCCGCCGCCCCCTCCATACTGGTTGTATGTGTTCCATTCACCCGAAGCGCCACCGCCGGAGTACCCGCCGCCGCCGCCCGCAGACCCGAGTTGGCCAGCTCCGCCACCGCCAAATCCACCGTGAGCGTAGGGGGTGTAGCAAGGCATGTACTCGCCCCCCACACCACCGTTCATGAAGGACTGACCGCCTCGAGCGTACTTCCCACCACAATGATCTCCACCGTCTTGTCCATTGCTTAGAAAGCCACCACCCGCTGCGCCGGTGTAGTTCCCTCCCGAGCGAGAGCCCCCTTGTCCGTTGCTGCCACCCGTTCCGATGTACGAACCGGTACAAGACGAGGTCGCGCCGCTGGTACCCGTCTGTCCATGAGCAGAGGTAATATCGTGGGAGCAGTTGGGAGAGTACGTTCCCCCTGCGCCGCCGGCTCCACCAGCAACAACTAGAGGCGTGTTGTCATCGCTGACAACGAAGGTTCCGCCACCGCCGCCATTCTCATTCTTATTATTTTGGATATTGCTCACACCCCGCTGCCCTACAAGCAGCTGAAGGACGTCACCCTGCGACAGAGTAATCGTTGCTTCGATTCGGGCGCCGTTGGCTCGTGCCGCACTACTCGTTGTGGCACCCCCGGCCGCTCCGTCAGCAACGATTCGGTACTGGCCAGAGGCAGGCACAGTCCAGCGCTGAACACCATTCGTGCTCATTGCGAATGCGTCGGTCTCATCCCATGATGTCGAGTAGCTGCTACGACATGTGGACAATGCTGGACCTATCTGACCGGTTTGGCCACACGTGGTGAAGGTGTGACTTGTGAAGGCGTACAGCTGGGGAGACTCGACGTTGTCGCGGCCCAAGACATAGGTGCCATCCAGGACCGTTGCGCCTGCCCCAATGGTGGCACGGGTACCAATAGTGACGTTGTCCTCGATGGTGACATTGTCTTCGATGACTACTCCGCGACCGACACGGACGTTGTTACCAATCGTGACATTGTTCCCGATCACTGCGTCTTTCCGGATGCGCGCAGAGCTGGAAATCGTTGCCTCCGTACCGATGGTCACGTCGACGCCAATGATGCCGCCGATGGTGCTGCGGTCTGCGGTCCCGGACGCGTCAGCAATCTGAGCGCCGCGCGCGACCACAGTGTTCGGTTGCAAGATGGTGTAGTCGCCAATGCCAACCAACGAGCCAAGGACGGCACCCGAGCCCAGGTCTACGTCGTCGCCAATGCTGGCCCCGTAGCCCACGCTCAAGCCATTCTGCGCCGTGAAGCGAGCACCCACTTCCGTGGACCGTCCCAGCGCAACGTCGTCGCCTATCGAGAAGTCCACACCAATCACGCCCCGTCGGCCAATGAAGCTGTCTGCGCCTATGGTCGAGTCTCCGGGTACCCCAGAGCGCCCCGCAATGGTTGTACGGGCGCCAATGTACGCCCCTTGACCGATCGACACGTCAGGCCCAACGTCCGCGTATACGTCGACCACAGCATTGGTTCCGACCGTGAGGCCCGTCGTGGTGGTGGCATCCACGGAGACACACGCTCCGTTCGCATCAAAGAAGGCGTCAACGCACCCGTCTTCATTGGAGTCCGCTGCTGCGGCAGGGTTGGCTAACAGAGCGATTAGAGACAGAAGCATGTTTCCCCCAAATGTATCCAGCACCTTAGCACAGACGCCTCGCTCACAAGGCCTGCGCAGAATGCCTGTAGGTCTACACGACTCGCCCTGAATAGGGCAGCGATTACTAGCTTTTGCTGGTAATTACTCTAACTGGTCGGCCTCTAAAGTGGATGGCCCGATTGGGATGTCGGGTCGCGCAACACCTCGGTGGTCTTGACTGGCCCGTCTTGGGGGTGCCAGACGCGAATGCAGGTGGGCCTCCGTTCACGGGCGGGCGGCACGCACAACGCCATCACTCACCGGTTTGTTGCGATTCCAGCAGCTCCCGAATGCTCCCCTCCATCTGGGGGGTTCGGTCGGCCGGGTCCCCCAAAATGAAACCATCCAGAGACAGCGGTGTTGGGTCGGCAAGCCCCAGGGATGCCACCACAATGCGCGCTCCGGTCGCCCCTTTGACCAGGTCTGCTAAGGCCAGTCCATCAGCCAGCGTCGCGGTTGGCTCGGAGTGCACGACCGCCACCATCGCAGCACCGGTCAGCGCGTCCGAGACCGCGCTCGCATCGCACTGAGGCGCACACGGTACATCCACTCTTCGGTCGGCATGGCGAATCGAGATCTCCCCCGCAGACGCAAGGACCGCCGGAGGCATGGGCGTGTCAGGCCCTCCAATGGTGGGCATCTCGACACAAAACTCGTCGACCCGTCCGGTCGCTGGGTCCACCTCGCCCAACAGGCAGATGGCCTCATATTGAGCCTGGCCCGCGGTGTAGACGACCTGCATAAAGGTGCGCCATGGCACGCCGGGGTCCGCACGTACCCCCAGCTTGAACACGGGCTCTGCACCCACTTGGTAGGCCCTCTCCAGGGTGTTCTGACGCCGGCCGACAAGCTCCTCATACAGAGGCGAAATCATGTCGCCACGAAGCTGTGAATCCGGCACCACTCCGTCCATGAGGTTCAGGCCAATCGGTCCTAGACGCAGGGTTGTGGCCGACAACTCAGCGACGTTCCACATCACGTGTCCACTGGTGATGAGTGCGTCCGTCCGGTCACTCCCCCACCACACCGGAGCGATTGGCTGCGACACAATGCGTTCCACGTCCTCATCCGACAGTTCCTGCGCCGGATTGACGATCAGCAGGTCGGTGAGTGTTGCCGTCGCACCGTTTTCGAAAGCCGCAGTCGGCTGTGACAACTCCGGGCCTGCCATCCACGCCGCAGCCGGTACACCTCTCGCAACGCCGGAGGGGACGACATTGGGCTGCCCCTTGCCACAGGCGACCAACACCAGAACCGGTACCCACATGCTGCGCATTCTCCCTCCAAGGAAGAGTATAGCCATCGTTAGATGGTTTTCACGGGCACGGCGCTCCCGGTAGCCACAACACGAGTTCAGCGTGGGGCTGCCGTTCAGCCCATCGTCCCACACTCCATGACGGCGACCTGCAATCCCCCAGCGGGGTTCAGCGATGGCTCCTGACGAGCTTGTGCCCCCAGCACGCGGACCCGATACGGTCGCTGGGTACACGCGAGTCACGTCATGAGCGAATCCTCCCGTTCCATCCAGCAGCTCTACGAGGCGCTTCCTTGGCCACCGCCCAACGCCAGAGGGACTCGCCGAAGCATCCTGTTGTCGAGCTGGCTGACGGGAGCAGTGTTTCCGCGGCGCTACCCCATCGCCCACGGCAGACGCGTGCTCGTAGCCGGATGTGGGTGTGGGGAGTCGGCGCTTGAGTTGGTGAAGACGGTGGCGGGCATTGAGGTGGTGGGGGTCGACCTGAGCCAGCCAGCCGTCAGCGCTGCACAGGATGCCATCGCCGGGCTGGAGCGTGACGATGGCCTCGCCGACCAAGCCACCGCGCGCTTTGTCTGTGCCGACCTCACAAACACCGATGACATGGCTGCTCTGGGGTCGTTTGACCTAGTGATCTGCCATGCCGTCGCCGACTACGTGCCCGACCGCCGCGCGCTGCTCACAACCCTTGCCGGTGCCCTGAATGACCACGGTGTGGTCTACCTGTCGGCGAACACGCCAGACCATCCCGCAGCCGCTGTTCGCCACGCGTTCAACGCGCTCGGTGTGCCTCCGGTCTCCCTCGCTCAAGCGGTCCAGGCGGCGTCCGGGACCGATTCAGGCGGCCTGACCCCGGTTCAGCGTCAGACGCTGCGCATGGTTGCAGCGGCACTCGGCGCTGGTGGCGGCGTCCCGGAGCTGGGTGAACTACCGGCGTCGGTGCTCGCCGCAGATGTCTTCTACCCGTTCGCCCACCACCTACCACCCCACCAGTGGGTCACCGATGCGAGGGACGCGGGACTGGTGCTCGCAGGCTCCCGAGTGACGTCGTCGGCTATTGCTGACGTGCTTGACAGCGCCGTCTTGCCCCTACTCGGGCTGTGCAAGGGCGCACTGGGAGAGCTCTTCCAGCGGCTTCGACACGCGCCGTCGGTCGAGATGCTGTTGTCTGCATCTCGGGCCGAGCCTCCCCCTTTCGACGACCTGAAGACGCTAGGCTCGTGGGTCCCCTCGCTCGACGAGTCACTGCCGGCACATGCACTGCCAGAGTGGTCTGCGGACCAGCCAGATGTGGCCCGTCCTCTTCGAGTGCAGTCACCAGGCTACCCGGAGGTAACGGTGCACACCACGGCGGCGTCGCTGGCGGTTCTGCGAGCAGTAGACGGCACCCGCACACTCGCGGACTGTGCGCGCATTGCCGGTGTGGGTCTACAGGACGTCTACCGGCCTGTGTGGCGTGCCTGGGTCAGCGACCTGCTGCATCTGCGCTCCCCGTAGCCGCGAGTCAGACGTCCCCGCTCAGTGGGGGTTGCGACGAGTCGACGCAACCGAGACTGCGAAGGGCGTCTCGCAGCAACGCGGCCATCATGCGTAGGTCCTCGCTGGCAGAACTCATGCCCTCAAGACGCTCCTGTGCACAGGCGATGTGCGCACTGGCTTGCTCCGTGCGCCGCGCCGCCCTCAGACAATCCAGGTGCCCGAGGCAGAGCCCGACCTCCTGGGCCAGCGCGCCACCTGGAGGCCCCAGCTCTGTTTGAGTGAGCTGAATGGCGGCCTGTTCGGCCTCCTCCTGAGCGCCTAAGGTGGAGGCGCTATGCACAAGATAGGCCGTCGCCAGAATCCAAACGGCGTTTCGCGTCTTGCCCAGCTGCCCTCGGGACTCCTGGCAGTTGCGTCTCGCGCGCGCGGAATCTCCCACCAACAAGGCGCAGACTGCCGCATTCACGAGGCTGGCACCCCTCACTCCCGTGCGTTGCCTCTGGTATCGCTCCCGCTGCAGCAGCTCACGGTACAGGGTGTCGGCTTGGTCGTAGTCTCCCGTCCGAATGTACCCGTTGGCCAGGTTTACATTCACGGAGGCCAGGAGCGCTGGGTCGTCGAAGGCCGTCGCGATTTCTTGGGCGCGTAGCAGACACTCTCGGCCCCTCTCCAAGTGACCCGTACTGCCCAAAACAGCACCTAGATTGCTCCAGGCCGTCGCTTGCGGACTGCCGGCAGCATGGCCTACATCGATGGCTTGTCGAAAGGCGGCCTCAGCCTCGTGCGCATTACGCGTCGTCCACCACGCAGAGCCGAGGGCACCATAGGCATGGCAGAGCAGCTCGTCGACCCCATGCGTCACACAGGCATCGACGGCCTGTTGGGCGAGGCGAATGGCCAGCTTGGACTCCCCCCTGTGCCCGGCAATCTCTGCCGCCGTTCGCAACAGACGAATGTGTACGTTTGAGCCACTGGCGGCCAACTCTAGACCGCTTTCGGCCTCTACTGAGGCCCCGCGGATGTCCCCAGCGCATTGCAGTGCATGTGCGAGGTTCTGGCAAACACGGGCGGCTAGTTCACCGCTAGGATGCAGCTGATCTCGGGTGATGCGCGCCATGTCCAGAAAGGTGTGGGGCACGCCGCGCCGGTTGTACACCCCAATGAGACCGTCGAGGATGTCGACCGCGCGCGGGTCTGCCCGAGCAACGAGCCAAGCGTGCGCTGCTACCAAGTTGTCGACCTCTGCGAACAGGGCACTACTCTGACTCGGATTAGAGGACTCCACCGCACGCCAATGGGCCAGCCAGCCCTGCGCCCACTCCGCGTGACGCTGACGCGCCAGATCGAGCGTTCCGTCATCTCGTCCTTCAACGAACTCGCGAACGGACTCGGACAGACCCAGGCGATTGTTACCGGTGAGACGCCAAGCCCGCAGCATGGACTTGTCGAGCAGCGAACCGATGACGCCCAACGTGTTGGGTCCAGCGTCGACCACGCGTTCCGCAACATGGACCGGACAGCCGCCGCGGAAGACAGCAAACTGAATGAGGGCGGACTGCTCCCGCTCAGACAAGAGCTGCCAGGACCAGTCGATGGCTTGGCCCAGGGTGCGCTGGCGGTCCGGTATGCCAGGCCCTTCCAGCGCAAGAACGTCAAAGCTGGCCCGTAGGCGCGCACACAGCTCCGCAACCGGCAGGATTCGGGCACGTGCCGCAGCCATCTCCAGGGCCAGAGGAACGCCCTCCAGCAACGTGGCGACCTCCAGTAGTTGTTGGGCGTCCAGCGGGTCGCATCGGTCCAGCCGAGCCGCCTCGATGCGCACCCTCAGCAGGGCGACTGCGTCATCCGAGTTCAGCCCATCCAGGTGCACAACATGCTCGCCGGGGACCGACAGTCGCTCGCGTGAGGTCACAAGCAGCCGCAGCTCCGGGACACGTCCGATGAGTCGTGCAGCGGCCTGTGCAGCCCCTGGCTCAAGCTGCTCGAAGTTGTCGAGGATCAACAGGGTAGGCCCACGGGCCTCCAACACAGACGCGAGCTGGTCGAACAGGCTGCTGGGCGATGCACCAGCGGACACAACGCCCAGCACCTTGACCACCATGGCCAGCGCATCCAGGGTGCTGCGGGCGCCCGACAGGTCACAAAACCACGCTCCGCCGGCGTATGCACTGGCGCCACGTCGAGCGAAGTGCAGGGCCAAGCGTGTCTTGCCCATTCCCGGAGGACCGTGCACGGTGACCAGGCGCAAGCCGGAGTCGAGCGCCACCGTGAGCGTAGCCAGGTCGTCCAGCCGGCCCACAAAGGCATTCGGCTCGGCCTCGAGGTTGTGGGTTTGCTCCCCGGGAGTCAGCAGTGTGATCCAGTCCTGGTTCCCCCCGAGCCACTCTTCCAGACGATGCTCAAGCTCCTCACGAGTGGCGACCGGTGCCGCCGTCGTAGCGCCCGTCGGGGGCATGAGTTGATAGCCACGGCCACGAAGAAACAGAAGGTGCTTGGGCGCCGACGGGTCGTGCTCAATCTTCCGACGCAGGCGCTGCACCGTCGTCGTCACCGTGCGTGTGCGAGTCTTGGGGTGGTAGCCCCACACCTCGCGTAGCAGTTCCGCTGCCGGTACCGGGCGGCGACCAACCCCAAGCAGGTACACCAGCAAGGCTCGCTCGGTCGGGCTGAAGGACAGGTTGGGCCACAGCGTAGCGATGTCGGATGCAGAAGCGTGCATTCTGACGGGTTCAATCTCCGGAGCGACGCTGCAGGGGTGAGCGCTGGGACTGATGGAAGAAACCGGCGCTAGGTACGTTCAGGAGCATCACCTGACTAACGACGTTGTAACAAATTACTACGAGGAAGCCGGTGGTGGAACTGGGCGTGCCAAACGGTCGAGTTCAAGACCAGTAAACGTGCTCAACCCTGTAGCACGGCACGGCGAAAGAAGACGATGTCCCTCTGACAATGGGCCCCGCAGCTCAGGCAGAGACGGTGTGTGGCGCTGCGACGTCAGCGTCCAACTGAGAGAAGCGGACGGCGCGATGTAGGGTCAGCGACGTCAACAGCAAAATGAGCATGACAATAGGCGGGGCGACCCCCGCGATACCGTCACCGGCGGCAGTGTGCGCCACAGCCGCTCCGGTGAAGGTGAAGAACAAGCCCGCGTAGGCCCACTGCTTCAGCTGAGCGAATCCTGGCGCCAAGAGAGCGGGCGCTACGAGCAGCTTCCACGTGCCCAGCAGGACAATGAAGTGGGCGGGGTATCCGAGATGGGCCATGTCCTCGTTCATAGCGCCCGTAAGATAGGCGGCCCCAGACGCCAACATGGCGAGAGATAGGATGCTGGTCGAGGTCCAGTAGGCGATGGTCTTGGCTGTCATAGGAGCCTCCATTTGGGTACCTTCACACTGTAGCCAATCCCATAAACGGACGGTATAGGCACTATCTAACATCAGACGTGCATAAATGGAACAATCATGGCTCTCCCAGATCTAGACATCCTCGTTGCGATTGTAGAAGGGGGCAGTCTCACTGCAGCGGCGCAGGCCTTGGACATTCCGCGCGCCACGCTGTCGCGTCGTCTGCAACGACTTGAAGAGGAGGTAGGTGCGGTCCTGATTCACCGCACCACACGCACGCTGGTCCCAACCGAAGCCGGTCAGGAGCTGTACCGACATGCACGTCCCATTGTGGACGCCGTGGCTACCGCGACGAGTGCTGTACGGGCGGGTGATGGCGTCCCACGGGGGCTCCTCAGAGTCACCCTTCCGCCCGGCCAGGATGCGGCATTCGGACTATATCTTTCGGAATACTTGCGACGTTATCCGGAGGTGCGGGTTGAGGTGACTGCGGTCAGCAGACATGTTGACCTAGCGGCGGAGGGGTTTGACGTTGGGGTTCGCGCCGGACAGCTCGCGGACACGTCGCTCATTGCCAGACGCCTGTTGACGGCCGACACAATCGCTGTGGCAAGTCCGGACTACTTTGCCAACCGTTCCCACCCGCAGACGCCGAGCGACCTTGACGACCATTCTCTCCTCGCCGGCTTTTGGCGTGGGGAGCAACCGGTTCGTGCGTGGCCCCTGCGAGATGGAAGTACCCTCCCCATTTCGCCTCGCTTTGCCACGAATGAGCTTCAACTCCGTCACCGCTTGGCGCTGGACGGCCTGGGGATTGCCCTACTACCGGCCTTTTACGTGGGCCAAGATCTGGAATCAAAGCGATTGGTGCCCGTGCTGGCCGATGCCGTCGGCGCCCCAGGAGGTATTTGGGTGGTCTATCCAGAGCGCCGCTTGATGCTGCCGAGGGTGCGGGCATTCATCGATGGCCTCGTCGAGTGGTCGGCCCAAATGCACTTCGCACCGGGACGACCGCTGTGACGCCCAGCGGGTGCCGGTGTGCTGTCCGACCCCTTTGTGCCAATAGCGGTCAACAACCGACCGGAAACGGTGCGGGTGTTGTCCCCTTCGAGCCCATACTCCAGCGTCGCTAGCCCCCTTCCGCCTCGGTGGTGGGTCTTCGCTGTGGACACTTAGGAGATTCTCGATGAGCAATACGCAAGAAAATGATGGCCCGGTCGTCGCCGGCAACGGACCCATCCCAGTCGAGCTCGTAGAGGGGGAACAGTACTACTTTTGCACCTGTGGTCGCTCCAAGAACCAGCCCTTCTGTGACGGCTCCCACAAAGGCACAGCGTTCACTCCCAAGCCGTTCGTCGCGGAAGAGAGCACCAAAGCGTACCTCTGCGCCTGCAAGCACACGGGCAATGCACCGTTCTGTGACGGCACCCACAAGAAGTTCACTGCGGAGAACGTCGGCAAGCCTGGACCGGGTGCCACCAAAGATGCTGGCAAGCCACCTGAGGCTGTGCCCACCCCTGAAGAGCCCCACGTGGCGTTCATCCACCAGCTCGCTCGCGAAGGGCTGAGCAAGCTCGGGCATCACGGTCCAATGACGGCGATGGGTGTCCCGCGCGACCAGCTTCCGAAGTGGGACGACATCCAAATCATGACCGCCCAGATGGCGCCGAAGCCGCTGATGGAGGACCAAGAGGTCAGCTCGACCTTGGTCATTGGACCTCGCGCGGACAAGCCGCTGGAACTCGACATTCCGCTCTTCGTCTCGGACATGAGCTTCGGCTCTCTCTCCGAGGAAGCGAAGGTCTCTCTCGCGCGTGGCGCCGAGCTGGCGGGTACCGGGATTTGCTCCGGTGAGGGCGGCATGCTTCCCGAGGAACAGGCGGCGAACAGCCGCTACTTCTACGAGCTGGCGAGTGCGAAGTTCGGCTACGATGAAGCGCTGCTCACCAGGGTGCAGGCCTTTCACTTCAAGGGGGGCCAAGGCGCGAAGACAGGTACAGGTGGGCATCTTCCCGGCAACAAAAACCGCGGCAAGATCTCGCAAGTACGCAACCTCCCCGAGGGTACGGCAGCCATTTCACCTCCGACCTTCGGAGACGACCTGGACACGCCGGCGGACTTCCATCGGTTCGCAGACCGGGTGCGTGAGCTGACTGGTGGCATTCCAATCGGGTTCAAACTTAGCGCCAACCACATCGAGCGGAACATGCAGTTCGCTGTGGATGCGAGTGCTGACTACATCATCCTCGATGGACGGGGGGGCGGTACCGGCGCGGCGCCAGCGCTGTTCCGCGACCACATCAGCGTGCCCACGATTCCAGCGCTCTCGCGGGCGCGGCATTTCCTAGATGAGAAGGGACTGTCCGGCAAGGTCACATTGATCATCACGGGCGGCTTGCGCACCCCAACCGACTACATCAAGGCCATGTGTCTGGGGGCGGACGGAATCGCGGTGTCCAATGCAGCGATGCAGGCCATTGGCTGCGTAGGAGCACGGATCTGCAACACCAACAACTGCCCTGTCGGTATCGCCACCCAACGTCCCGAGCTTCGCGCGAGGCTCAACGTGGACGTCGCTGCGGAGCGCCTTGGGCGCTTCTTCGAGGCGAGCACCGAGTTGATGAAAGTGATGGCGCGGGCGTGTGGTCATCGCCAGATGTCGGATTTCTGCCTCGATGACATCGCGACCTGGCACTACGAACTCGCCCGTCTCGCGAGCATTCCGTACTCAGGGGCTCCTCCTCGCTCCACTGGGCGCTGAGTCAGGGACGCTGAGTCAGCCGGTGTAGCAGCGCACCAGCTCAGGGACCCCGGGGACCCTTCGTCCCAGAACACTGGCCGGGGTCCACGAGGTCGCTCGGGAGCGGCCAGGCTTCAACGCGGCGCATTGCTGCGCTGGGTGTACAGTGGTCGCGAACCCGAAGCCATGGAACAGAAATGGGCGAGCCCCTGCTGCGGATCATGTACATCTCACGTGCTTACCGCCGTATGACTCGCGGTGAGCTGGCGGATCTGCTGGCCGGCGCGCGACTGCGCAACGAACAATACGGCATCACAGGGCTGCTCGTGTACAACGCGGGCTACTTCGCCCAGGTGCTCGAAGGCCCCGTGGCTGCGATGAGACCTCTGCTGGCCAACATCGCGAAGGACCCTCGTCATGCGGAGTACCAGCTCGTCTCCGAAGGGTACATCGACGAGCGCTACTTCGAGGGCTGGGCGATGGACTGGGTGAACCTCGAGTTCATGGACGAAACCAAGCACGTCAAACTGCGCGAGCTACTCGACGGTTCCTACATCGCAGATCGGACGACTGTCTTTCAGGCTCTCGTCGCCTTCGCAGATGAGCACCGCAGGTCCCGCTAGCCACGACGGTGACGCTCTGTGCTGTGTGGCACGGCGCGCAAGGTCATCCGCCTAGCAACGTGGGTCAGAGCGACTCGATCTTGCCCTTGACGTCTGCGAGCATGTGCTCTGCATCTGGCCCCTGTGCTGCGGCGTGTGTATCGCCGCCCTTCTTGACGGGGTCGCCGGCAAAACAGCCACCGTTCTTGCGCCACATATTCACCCATGTGGATTCGGATACCCCAATGTTCGACAGCAGCGCCTGTGCCGTGCTGGAGCGGATTTCCTTACCGCCCGTGCCGGTCACATCTGTGGGTATGAAGGCCTGCGTATTGTGGTCAAAGGCGCTGATCGCAATCGCGATGATGGCCTCCGCGAGCTCCGTGTTGGATGCATCGCGTGCTTGGCTTGATTTGTGCGCGTTGAAGTTGACCTTGTCGGCGGACTTCTGCTCTTTCTTCTTCGGATCCTTCAGCACACCTTGCGTGGTTCTGGCGTCTGGGTTTTCTCGGCCCGCAGTACGGGCGTCCACGCGGTCCGAATAGTCTCTCGGCTTCCCGAAGGTCTTGTCAGCAGCCACGAAGTTGCGCACGCCGGACCACTCACCCGAGGTGAACCCCGGGGCGTGTTCTTGCATGATGGCGTGGTCATAGTAGCGGTAGTAGGACTCGGTAAACCGGCTCTCCATATCTCGGTAGTCCGCTTTGCCCTGAGCCTCCGACCCGGAGACGGTGCCCGAGTCGGTCATGCGGCTGGCCAGCTTCATCAGGGTGTCGGCCTTGCTCTTGCGACCCTGAGCGACGACCATACCGCCTACCGTGATCAGGCCGTTGAACGCCGCAATACCGATGGCCACTGGGGCACCAACACCTGACAGGATGAGAGCGCCGCTGACGACGCTTAGGGTGCCCTGGGCAGCCTTGAGCGCGGCCCTTTCTTGGGAGCGACCATGTACCTTTGCCAATGCGTCGAAGGCGTCACCGCCACCTGGGCCTACCTGCAGCTCTGACTCTAGCGATGTGATCTCAGCGAAGATGGCCTTGACTTTGGCAGCGCGCTCGGCTGGCTTGGCCTCCACCTGTTCGATTTTTGCTTGTTCCGCATCCCAGTATCCATAGTGCCGGGTCTCTTCGTCACTGTACTTCGCTTTGAGGGCGGGATCAGGGGTTGCTGCTTGCTTTTCCTTGGCCGCTTGCGCTGCGGCGCGATGGATGCCAATGTAGCGTTTGGCTTCGGCGATTTCGGCATACTCCTCCGCGGTGTTGACTATGATCTCCGGGTCTTTCTTTGCTTCAGACGCGGCGAACTTGGCGTCTGCCAGGGTCTTTTTTGCGCCCTTGAGATTGCTCTTTCTCCATTGCGACTTGGCCATGGAGAGCAGTCCCGTAATCACGTCAATGCCGCCCGATGCCACGGCAAGCCCGCCCGAGACTTGGGCCGCCGTGCCAATGGCCTGTGAGCTGGCTCCCACAGCCTTATGGAAGTTCATCCCGGCATCTGCACCGGCCTTGCTGACGTCGACAGCGCCCTTGGTCAGCTTACCCGCTTCGTTGCCGACCTCGTCCGTCGACATACTGCCGTGGTCCTGGGCGAGCTTTGTACCGCTCTTGGCCATGTCATTTAGGCCGAGCAAGCCCGAGGCGGTGGACCCGACCATGCCGCTGGCCCCGTAGCCTTGTCCGGCATCCTTGACGGTGCCCTTCGACGAAGACGTTGCGGCCACAGCACCTGTAAGACCCTGACCAGCTGCACCTGCACCCGCTGTCACGCGCCCGGCACCCTCCGCCTTTTCCCGCCCTTGGCCGTCCTTCATCTGACGAAGGCCCAAGCCGATGTCGAAGCCCCCACGAGAAGCCAGGGCGAAGCCGTCACCTATTTGCATGGCGTTGTTGCCTGCACCGTTCAGATCGACGTACTCTTGGTGGCTTCCATCGCCTTCCCCTACGGCTTCGATGTTCGAATCCGCGCCGGCAGCCGTGTTGTCGGACGGCGCTCCCAGAACGTCCAGTCCCTCACGGAAGATGGCCTTGTGGGGGTCATCCTCGTAGTCGTCTGCCGAATCCTTGCTCTTCGCAGTGGTGCGGTCAATCTCGCCTGCGGCCGTCTTCAGCTTCTTTGGATCGGGCGCCGCGGCTTCGGCGTCTGCGGAATCGTTCCCGATGACTGCTTCACCACCGGATGCGACACCACGCGCCTGCAGCACGTCTCGAATCTTCGTCATGTCGGTCAGGAAGGAGACCATCTTCTTCCAACGAGAGTCCTTAGGAAAGTCCGAGCGCCAAGCATGCATGCGGTTGATTCCGGCTTCGGCCGTTGCCAGCAGCTCTTCCATGGCGGCATCCCGTTTCGCCGGACCCGCGGCGTCGGCCATCCTCGCCGCCATGCCCACGCCGTCGACCAAGCTCTGAATGCGCTGAAATGGGCCGCTGCGTCGATTCTTTACCTGGTAAGTGTGGTGCTTAAAATCGATCGCATTCATGTCGGCAAACAAAGGATCAGACATGAGCGGGTCTTTGAGTCCGTCGACTAGCTCTTCACCGCCCGCTGCGGCTGCGCTCGGGGCGGCTTCCCGCGCGGCGGTGGCAGGTGCAGCGGTGGCGGGTGTGGCTCGGCTAGCGTTCGGCATGATGACTCCCAATGGGAGTACCTACACACCAATGTGTGCAAAGGCTAGGAACACAGAGCACACTAAAAGGTGCACGGGGAGCTAGAAGTAGGGGGGTGGCTATGGCTAGTTCACGTGAAGGCACACAGAGTGAGAAATCCAGCGCCCTTTAAATCCCAACGCGGCAGTCCCCCTTTTCCTGTAGGACCGTCCTCCGGTCGCCGAGCCCGTTTCGGGACGGTGCTACGCGTTGGGGGCGTCCTAGGCAGACGCCACGGGTATAAGATTGTGCCAGACACCAGTAAGGAGATCGAGATGATGCGGTACGCCATGGCTCTTGTTCTGTGTTTCGGCGCCTGCGAAAGCGCATCTCCAACATCTTCCGACATCCCGACCGGCAGCCTCTCCGACGTCGCTGGCTATCGTGGCGTAGTGGTCGACTTGGTGGACTGGGAGTGCGAGTACAACGAGGCATCGTGTCAGGTGATGGACTGCGACAACAACACCGCGCCGCGTGTCGGCGAGCCAGTCGTGTACGTGAATGACGCGATTGGCACCTCGCCACAGCCCGGAGACAAGGTCGTCGTGCGCTTCCCAGTACAGGATGACGAGTGCAACCTGAGCTGCGGCTCGACCTCGTTCTCCTACATTTCTGACCGCGAGTCGATGGACTCGACCGAGAGCTCATGCTCGAACTTGCCGTGTAGCGGCGACGTCGAGCTGCAGCTTGGAAACTGGACCGAGTCCGGCGGGCAGGGAGAGTGGAGCACCCAGGGCACCTACACCGTCTCCGTGCGGATGTCAGACGGGTGTGGCGACGAGTCAGACCGTCAGGAGCTGACCGTCGCGGTCGAGTAAAGCGCCGCGAAGAGGCCATTCAAGCACACAGGTAGCTAGGTGACGTTCACCACCAATCCAGACGGTGAGTACATTGCATATCCACGGGTTTCGCGGGGGCGAGGTGTCTCGCCGCCAGGTCGAACAAGACACTGCCCGTCATGCCGACTAGCTCCGATCAGGCCACAACGAGAATGGCCAGGACTTCTCATTGGCATTGTCGAATTCGAGGTCAACATCACGCTACCGAGACGCCCCTCAAAAATTGCCGTCGGTCTGCACTCAGCCTCGCCAAACTCGCCCCCCTCTGAAATGGTCAAGCTCGACGCTCAATCACGATTCAGAGCCAGCCGGCATGAATACACCAGGCTACTGTGGGCAGCATGATCGCCCTGCTACTGCTCGCACCGCTCGCCCTATCCTTCGAGTGCGAGTCTGAACTCACCGGTTCCGACCTCTCGGTGCGTCTGCAACAGGCTGAGCGCGCGTACCAAGAGTTCAACAGCGACGGCTTCTTCACAACGATAGACAGCACCGTACTCGATGTCCCCTGCTTATCCGACGCCCTGTCGTCGCGAACCGTTGCGCGACTACACCGACTTCGAGGGGTACGTCTGCACGCGCGTGGAGCAGTGGATGACGCAACCCGCTCCTTCGCTGCCGCCAACGGTGCCGATCCCGAAGGAAGCCTGCCCGCTGCCTTCGTTCCAGACGGCCACGAACTCTGGGCCCTGTCCGATTCGACTGCCTACACAGCGACCACCCGGGTCCCACGCCCAGCACGCGGAGTGGCCCTGCACATCGATGGCCAACTCAGCCGCGAGCGACCGACAGACCGGCCTGCCTTGGTCCAGGTTGTCGTAGACGACGACGTGGTGGAGTCGGTGTACTTGCTGCCAGAGCAGTCGATGCCCCTCTACGCAGCATCAAACGCGCCTCGTATCAGACGGACCGTAGGCTGGACCGGAGCTGGCGTCTCCTTACTTACCGCTGTGACCCTGTTCGGCGCCGCCCGGGGTACCGGAGCAGTACTCCGCTCTGGTGACGTCCCCGATGACTGGACTCGCGACGACGTGAGCGCTCGCCAACAGCACACAAACACCCTTGCCGCGGGCTCCATCGCCTCGGCTGTACTCGCCGGTGGCTTCACGGTGCTGGCGGTCGTTCCTTAGTGTTGAACTTGGTTCCTGGCACACGCGTTGACCGCTACGAGATCGAGCACGTGCTCGGACGCGGCGGAATGGCCGTCGTTGTGCGCGCACGCCACGTAGACCTCGGAAGCCTGCACGCACTAAAGGTACTTCACATCGCCGTTCCCGGCGTGGTCGAACGGATGCTCCAGGAAGGCCGCCTGCAAGCGACTCTTGATCACACCAACATTGTCGGGGTGCGAGATGTCATTCGCGTCCGCGGCATGCCTTGTCTGGTGATGGAGTACATCGACGGCCCACCGCTCGACGCCGTCATCCACTCCCTAAACCGGGACCAAGTGGACGCCATCGTAACGGGATTGCTCCGTGGTATCGGCGCCGCCCACGACCAGCATCTCATCCATCGGGACATCAAGCCCCACAACATTATGCTGGCAATCCGCGACGACGAGGTTGTGCCTAAAGTGACCGACTTTGGCCTAGCCAAGGTGCTCGGAGACGCCGACAATCCACTGGGACGATTTCGAACCCGGAGTGGACAGCTGCTCGGCACCCCCGCCTATATGGCACCTGAGCAGACCGCAGACGCGAAACATGCAGACCATCGCGCCGACATTTTCGCCCTTGGTGCTGTGTTTTACGAGATGCTGTGCGGCGAGCCTCCCTTCGGCACTGATTCGTTGGTCAATATCTTCACTCGTGCAGCGGGTGGGGTCTACACACCGATTGAAGAGCGCATCCCCGATTGCCCCACAGGCATCGCGTCAGCGATTCGCCAGTGCCTACAGGCCAATCCAGATGACCGACCCAACGACACAAAAGCGGTCGCAGCCCTGTGGTTCGAAGGGCGGACACCATCCAGCAACGCATGGTCACAAGCCGACCGACAAGCGCTTTACAGCACGGCAGCGGAGGTCCGGGACCAAGAGGCGCAATCTGACTCAAACGCCCCCGACGTCGTCTCTCAAACCTACGACCCCGTACGCGCCACGGTAGACGTTCAGAACACCCCACTACTCCCCGAAGAGAGAACTGAACCCAACAGGAAACGCCCCAAAGTGGTCGGCGGTCTTCTCCTGTTGGTGTTCGGCCTAGCACTCCTGGTCCCTACCATCGGCATTGGAGTGGGAACTACGATTTGGGCGCTGAGTGACCCGACCCAACTCCCAGGGGAAGACGCAGTCGTGGAGGATAGCTCGACAACGGCCACGTCCGTCGACTCCGAGATTATCCCGTCCCCATCCGATCAATCAGCTCCGTCTCCCCGCCCCATCCCAGCGGGAACGCCGAGCCCAACGGGTCCCTCGCCGGCTCTCGTCCCGGTCCCCCAATCGGTGCCATCGCCGAGCCCCAGCCAAGCAGGAACGCCGAGCCCAGCTGGCCCCTCGCCGGCTCCAATCTCCCCAGGGAACGCAGCTCTGCCCGTTCCCACCGCTCAGACGGACCCGACTACCGCGATTGTTAGCGTCTCTGGGGCGGGACGCGCCTACCTTGTAGACGCAGCCGGGAATCAATACTCCGTTGACGCCCCCATTCCTGCAAGCCAATACACCCTGTGGGTGTTTTTCGATGACGACATACCCACCCGAGTGATGCGACTCTCTTTATCACCTGGCGACCACACCACTCTCAGTTGCTCCGGAGCCCAAAGAGTATGTCGATAGTCCACTTCGCAGCATTGCTCTTACTCAGCGGGTGTGCGTTCGTTTCTGACGCCACCGTACAGGACATCTACGACGCTGACGGGGACGGATTCGAGCACCCGCGCTGGGGCGGCGATGACTGCAATGACTCCGATGACCGTGCCCATCCAGACGCCCCGGAGCGCTGGTATGACGGCGTCGATGACAACTGTGACAACCAAAACGACTTCGATCAGGACGGCGACGGAGTGCTCGCTGCGCAAGGCAATGGCCAAGACTGCAACGACCTAGACAGCACCGTCTACCCGGGGGCAGAGGAGCTGCAGGACGGCAAAGACAACGACTGCGACGACCTCGTAGACGAAGCCCCAGGTACTGTCGATGTGGACTTGGACGGGTTCACAGAAGCCAACGGCGACTGCGACGACACCGACAATGCCATCAATCCAGACGCCGAAGAACGCTGGTATGACGGGGTGGACCAAGACTGCGACGGCCGCAGCGATTTCGACCGAGACCTGGACGGATACGACGCCGACAGCCATGGCGGCACCGATTGCGACGACACCGACGCGTCCATTCATCCCAACGCACCGGACTCTCCGCTCGACGGAACGGACAGCGACTGCAACGGCCTCGACTTTTGATTTCAGGCGCTATTCCCCCAATTTGGTCGAGGAAAGCTGTCTACAAGCCGGGTGACAGACGAGGCAGTCACCACCGTGCCCACGAGAAGCTAGGACAACTTGGCCTCTGCCACACGCGCGCGAACCTGAGCATGGCGGCGCTCCAAGAATGACGGGTCAAAACCCGCTTCCCCAAGCTCTTTTCGGGTGCGATGCACCAGAACATTCAGGCGCTCCTCTGAGTCCGCGGCCTCACGTCCCCAGACCCCGATGCGCAGGGCGCGGCCGTCGCACCACCCGACCTCGGAGAGAGGCAGTCCGTTCGCGGTGTCCTTCACAACCCCCTGTGCCAGCACCCAGAGCAAGGACGCCCGCGTCGGCGCGGTGACATTGTGCCGGCGGCCTGAGTCACGGTCAATCATCAAGGCCTGGGCACGAGCTCCCGCGAGGGACACTTCCAAGATGTAGGGAAACGGGGTCTGCTGTACATCATGTGTCGCCGCGACCGCAACCTTTTGGGCCACGATACGAAACCCGCACCCACCGACCTCAAAACGCTCGTCGAGGGCGATTTCAGACGACTCTCCTGCCCTGTCAATCCACAGCTTTGGGCCCTGAATACCAATCACAGCAACCTCGACACCCTCAATGCGAACATCTGCCATGGCCGATGGGCCAATGCGAATGCGATTGGCATGAATGGGAACCGCGATGCTGCCGTCGTCGACCAACAGCAGCCCGAGAGCACGGCTCGCGTGTCGGTCCCGCTGAGCACGCAAAGAGAAGGTGACGGTCTCTCCAAGCCGGACTTGATCACCGGACATCACGGCTACAGTGCCGACAATCGCACGCCCATTCACAAATGTACCGTTGCGACTGCGTAGATCTTCCAAGTGCGTCTTCTGTCCATCCGTCCAGAGCGCTGCGTGGCGACCCGACACTGTGGGGTCGTCGACCACAACATCATTCGACGGCGCCCTAACGATGTACAGCGGCTTGGCGGACAACTCCACCGAGCGTTCGTCACTGTGATCCCACATCAGTTCCCAACGCATGCCCGTACCCCAGAGGAGTGAAATGTAGCTGAAACAACGGCCCGAGGTGCACGGCCTATTTGTTGAGCACACCCAAACCGGAGGTCTCATGACCCGCTTCGCTCCAGTCCTACTCGTTCTTGCGTCTGCCTGCGACATCGGTAGCACCCACTCCACTCCGAACGTCGAAGAACCGAACGCTGCTCGCGGTCAGGTCTCCGGACAAGCCGAGCAAGGCTCCAGTCTGACGGCGTTTCGCGTGGAAACGGACGGCTCCCTGACGGCAATGTCCCCGTCCACACAGGCCGACGCCGCAGGCCAATACCGTCTGGATGTCGTGCTTGACGACGAGCCAACCCAACGAGCTACCGATTTCATTGTGCAGGCCACATCTGAAGCGGGTGATGCCACACAGGTCCTTGTGAGCGCCACTTTGAGCGCGAATGGCGAAGTCCACGCCGCACCCATCACCAACGAAACCACGATGGAAGCGCGTACTTGGCGCACGCTGGTCAGCGACGATGCCACTGCCTCCACGGGTGTCACCACAGCGTTCGTACGCTCAGCAATCTCAGCGGAAACCGCGGCCCAGGCACAGATGGATACCAACCCCCAGATTTCCGTTGACGCCCTCGCAGACGGCATCATCGCAACAATGGTGAGCCTGCAGCCCTCGTCGAGCACCCTGCAGTTACTCACCGAGCTGCAGGTAGATGCCGACACCACAGGAAACAGCGAACCCGTGCTCGCTAACGCCGCCTGGGACGACGAATCCACACTCGACAGTGTCGCCCTACATCTGCACACAGCGAGTGAGGCAACCCACACAATCGCCACGCAAACGAGCGAGGACAACGACGGTGCCATCCAGCGCTTCGTCGCAGAGCTGGAGGGTCTTCGCGCAGAGGCGAGTGGAGAGGTCGGGTCCGCCGCTTCTATCCCCCTAGGTCTGTCCGCTTCGGGCGCAGCAGCCATCGACCAAGCCGGCGACGACCTTGTCACCGGGGTGCTCGACACGACACTCGTCGTTGGTGACCTCCTTGTCTCCGAAGAGTGGAGCGCCTGGTCCATCGAACTTAGCGCGGTGTTCGCTGCCGAACTCTCCACAGAGAGCTGGCTGGCCGTCGAAGCAGCCACGACCGCAGCGGCGGAGGCCGAAGCGACACTGGAAACACAGCTGGAAGACGCGGCTGAGACCTACACCACCGCTGAGGCACACGCAGTGGCCGTCGCAGAGGCGATGGACACGTTTCAGGCCACTATCGAAGCCGACTATCGGGTGGAGAGCCTGAGCCGTACCGACCTGGGTCCAGACGGGGCCCAAGCGATGGTTCGTGTCCTCCAACAGGTCCACGCGTCCGTCGACTAGTCCAGCTATCAAGCCGAATACTCAACAGTGAAACATCGTTGAAACACCGCATAGCGGTGCACGGTCTATTCACTGAGCACACCCAAGCAGGAGTTCCCGTGAACCACATCAGCAAGACCCTCTGCAGCCTAATTGTCCCCATCACCCTACTCGTCGCATGCGACGCCAATGACGACAACAGCACCGAGGCGACGGGCAACGCCACCTACCAAGATGCCACCTCGGACGCCGACGGGCAAGATGTCGAGCCTGCGACGCCATCCGACCGGGACGGCATGACAGTGACCATCGAAGTGCAGGGCACAGGCTCGTTCGATGTCTCCGAGCCCCAGTGCCAAGTCGACACCGTCGCCGGCTCGTTCTTTGGGGTGTTCGAAGGAGAGGGCAGCGTAGACGATGACGGCGTCTACGTCGCGTCTATGGCCGAGTCGGAGGCCACCTTCACCACACCGAGCGGCTGCACCTTGCCAACGCTCGAGATTGGCTTGGTGACCGACATCGTGGTTCGAGGAGAGCTGCCTATTACGCAGCAAAACTGCACATCCTACTGCGATTCCAAGGGCCGTGCGTACGCAGAGCAAGAGTGCTCCGTAGCATCAGACGAGGCGACATGCCGAACGGAGGCCGAGACTGAGTACAGCGCCTCGTGTGAAACATCATGCAGCGAACCCACCACCTCCGTCATTGTGGCCGAGACCTCAATCGCGGCGACAGGCCTCGCAAACTTGGACCCCACCGCACTTGCAGCTGGGGTCCTGGGCACAGTTGAGGCTGACCTCACCTTCGACCGCCTCGAAGACGGCGATGGCAACGAGGTCGACGAAGCGCCTTAGCTTCGATGGGTCCCTGCTGGGGGTTCTGAATGTTTGGGACTCACCCCAGTAGGCCAACCCGCAGGGCCAGCGCTCCACCGAAATGACCGCACAAACAGCAGTCCCTCGGCAGACGCCCAACGCCCATCCGCTCAGACGCGCGCTGTCACCACCGCCACCAATGAAAAGGCCCGTTGGCGCATAAGCACCAGCAGGCCATTCACTGGTGGTCGGGTCGATTAGATGAGGGTCGAACTTGCGTGCAGACGGCCGGCGTGGACATGTCCAACAGTCCGCAGACGTGGGGACGGAAGTCGCCGCAATCCATCAATAGCAGACGACGAGGGCCCGTCCCTCAAACTAATCGAAGGCGATAAGGTCGACCTCGAGACGGAAGGACCCGTCCACGAACAACTCGGACATGAACTCCATGTAGAAGATCTCCTCGCGGTCTTCCACCTGCATGCTCTCACCGGTTGGCGAAGGAGTTCCACCTGAGAAGTTGACGAGCTCGAAGTCGGACATCGGCACTTCTAGCACCTGCCACTCGCCCGTACCCACCTCTAGATCGTGTCGAAACTGGCCCTGAGTGAAGACGCGGTTGTGCGACAGCCCCACCGTAAAGGGCTGGCCCTCGCTGCGCACGCGAACCACAACGCGGTCGTAGTCCGACAGATCTGTGCTGTCGGTCTCGCTACGAACCGAGGTGAACCCGCCGTTGCTGTCCGTCGACACGAGCCCCTCAAAGACCAGTGCCTCTTCCGTGTAAGACAGGTCGCCTGTGGAGACGCCTCCCATGACCGTGTCGTTGACCGAAAACCAGCTGGAGTCGCCGGACAGACCAAAGTCGATGACCATCGCGTCATCGCTGAAGGCGAGCGGGTCAATCGGCTCGTCCGTTGGGGCTTCGGTACAGGCAGAGACGGCGAACAGACCGCCAACAAGAACGAGACGCAACATATCGACCTCAGGAATGCAGTTGAGACCCCACTCATATCGGATGCAAACCAAGCTCTTGCCCCGACTGACGCAAGGTGACACGGGCTGACAAGCACTGGCCTAATCAGCGACTCAGCGCGAGGTCACGGTACGATCACGGCCTCAGTCACGACCGCCAGATTACGGTGGAAACCCCTCAGCGAGAACTCTGCATCCAGCGTCGTCCTAGATGAGATGACCTGGATGCACGTACCAACCCGTCACGGCCAGCTGCCGTCGAAATTAGCGAGGGTACCGGTCATTTTTTGGTGGGTCGGCCCCATACGCCTTCATTGGAGGTGCCGATGTCCTACGATTATCGCAACTTGGAATTAGCCTATGACGCCCTGCCCTCGGCACGCATCCCCGGCCTTCGTGCGCATTGGCTGCAAGACCTCGTGTTGCATGGGTTTGGCGAGTGGGTCGAAGAGTTGTCGGCCGCGGCCTACGGGCCACTGGAAGACCGTGGTTGGCGTGACGTCCTTCACCGTGCGCCAACCATGCTTGAGCCGGACGGCACAGTGCGTCGCGCGTGGTGTGATGCGATGCGTCGAGCAGCCGGGCTTCTCGCTGAGGCTGGCGCTCGTTCGGGGCCGGAGAGCAACCGGGAGCGATGGGTCTCGTGGCTCGTGTGGTCACTATCGGAGCCGCGCCGGTTTGCGGCCCATGCACAGGGTTCGGATGCCGGTGAGTAAAGCGCCGCCCGTCACCGTAGCGGGCGAGCCGGCCCAGAAACTCCCCGCACCTTCAGCGGAACACCACAGCCTGCACTCGGCTACCGCGCACTGCGTCCCCAGACACTCTCCGGCTGCGTACAACCGCTGAACAGTCAATGGTGGTCGGGTAAACTGAACGATTATCGAACTCTGGCGACCGCCTGGATGGGTGTGTGATGCAAGTTGGCAGCCGACGACCGTCGGTTCGAGCCGTGAATGTGAGGTTCCCCGGCATTCCACGGCCGGGCACTCAATACGTGAGTGGACTCGCCATCATCCCCACAGAGGTCCTGCGTTACTCGCTGCCACAGGAGAACATCCGGTCACGTCATCAGCCGTAAGCGCGGGCGCCAGGGGGGCTCACTAGACAACGGCTCCAACCCGGAGAAACCCGTGCTACAAATCGCCCCAATGACACCTAGTCCCGAGACGTGGCTGCCCCTGTTCGATGACTGGGCCCAGCACCCAACGCACGACACGGTCGACCGCGAGCTGGTGCACAAGCACCAAACACACAACGTCCTAGTCGCTAGAGCCGAACAGGTGGGGCCCGACCATTTCGGGTGTGAGCTGCGCTTTCCCAGCGACCATCCATTCTTCTTCGAGCACCCCGTGGACCATGTTCCAGGCTTGGCCCTGATCGAAGCCGGGCGTCAGATGGGACTGCTGGTGACGCACCAGTGGTACGGCGTGCCCACGAGCGGGTTCACCTATTTAATGAAGGAGTTGACCACGACCTTCGATTCGTTTGCCAGCTTGGACGAGCCCGTATTCGGACACTCCTGCGTAGCCGATGTGCGCGAACGAAAGGGGGTAGTGCACTCCATGCAGTTCACCGGCCACTACCACCAGCGCGGCCGCTCCATCGGTCACATTACCGGAGTGTGGACGATTCTCCCCAACGCGGTCATCGACCGATGGAAGCCCTCCAACCGATGAACTCCTGTGCCTACATCTACTGCCGCGCTCCGACCGCCGAAAGCGACAGCGTGTGCCCAAGATGCGGTCATCCGGCCAACCCTGACGACCTACGCACACCCGCCTTCTTCCTGGCGGCCATGCAGGCCCTGCCCGACCTGGGCGGTCCACTGCTGGACATGCACCAGATTCTACCGGCCCATCCGCGCATCGTTCCGTACCAATTGATGGCCATGGACCAGCTCGGCATCCACACCGCATTGCTTCAGTCCGCACCGGCCCAGGCCACCTCCTTGCTCGGGAACGACGCCCTCGCTGATGTTGTCGCCGCCCATCCGGACCGGTTCTGGGCCAGTCAGTTCGTCGACCCGCAGACCCCAGATGCCGTCGACCAGCTCACCGCAATCGCGCAGGCCGGACACCGGGTCATCAAGCTGCTACCCGTCACAGGCTGGCAAGCGGACGCCCCAGCCCTGTCGCCATTCTGGGAGCGCATGCAGGCGCTGGGCTTGGTGGCAATGGTCCACACGGGCTTCTTCACCGCACGGCACAAGGACGAAGAGGCCGCCGGTGGGCAGTTCATGAGCTCGCGCTTTGCAGACCCGCTGTACTTCGACACGCCGTGCCGGCAGTTCCCAAATCTACGGGTGATTCTGTGCCACATGGGCGGCGCGATGTGGTGTGAGAACGCCGCCCAGATGGTCACCCAGCACGAACATGTGTGGGGAGACGTCTCCGGCTTTGGACTGTTCGCGCTGGAACGCCTACTCCGCAACAACGCGTCCATGGCGTGGGACAAGGTCTTTTGGGGCAACGACAGCCCGCCGTTCGCCTACCCACTAAACCTGGCCCTGACTCTTCACGCTACCCGCGACCACACTCACCTCCGGCGAGCCCTTCTCCATGACAACGGCCAGCGCTTTGCGACCGCGTACCTGCGCGATTGACCGACCCTTGGGCACTCTGGCCAATCGCCTGCTGGTGCGCGGTGCCGGACCGCTCATTCGTCGTGCCCGGTCGTTCCGCGTGATGGGGAGCGACAACCTGCCCGCAGCCGGCGCCGTGCTCATTGCAGCCAACCACGCAGCCTTCACCGACTCCGCATGGATGCACCTGGCCATCCCCCGCCGATTGGTTGTGGCGGGTGCAAAGCCCAGGCTGTTTCGCAGCACCGCAACACGAGCTGTGATGGCCCTCGGCAACGTGCTCAGGGTGGACGACCGCGACAGCTGGCTCGACGACGTCACCGACCTGCTCCAGAGCGGCCGATGTGTGGTCACCTACCCCGCGTTCGGGCGCCACCCGGAGGGTCTAGGCCCGTTCCGACCATGGGTGGCCGAGCTGTCCATCGCCACCGGCCAACCCATTGTTCCGGCCTTCATCCACGGCACGACCGTTGGACACACCGGCCCGCCGTGGGTCGCCTTCGGCGCCGCGGTGAGCGGGTCGGACCCCACAGACCTGACCGGTACGCTTCGCTCCGCCATCCATACGCTCGGTCAGACACCATGGTGACGCTGACCGGAGCTCGGGGACTCATCGGCTCAGCGGTGGCCAGGCAGGTGGACTGTTCGCCACTGCTCGGAGACGTCCGCCAGGTGACTGCCGCTGACCTACACGGCACCACCGTGCTCATACACACCGCGTTCAAGAGCATCGACACCGACGGCACAGGGTTCGACGTCAACGTAGAAGCTACCCGAGCGCTCATCGACGCCGCTCAAGCAGCCGGCGTCAAGCGGGTCATCATGACTAGCAGCGTGGGCGTGTATGGCCATCACCCGCACGTGGACGCCGACGAGTCCACCCCGCTGGCCCCCGACACCCCCGTGTCCCGCTCCCGAGCAGCATGTGATGCCATGCTGCTCGACTCCGACTTGGACGCCATCATTCTGCGCACGCGCTTCGTCATTGGCCAAGGCGACAAGGCGGTGATTCCGCGCATTCACCACGCCGTGAGCCGCTCTCCCGTGTGGGTCGATGGAGGACGGGCGCGCTTGTCGCTGGTGTGGGTCGACGACCTTGCGAGGGTCGTCCAGCACGCCGTCACCGCCGACCGACCCGAGCACCCCGTGCTTCACGTGACCGACGGCTCACCCGTCTCGTTCAAGCAGCTCGCCACCGAGGTCTGCCATGAGCTCGGAGGACGCCTGCCGCGCCTGTCCGTGCCGCTCGCCTGCCTGTACCTTCCCATCCGAGCATGGGAACGCATTCGCGGCATCGACCCAGAGACATCGTCCTCATCGATATCGTCGATTCGCCTGACCCTGGCCGCGCAGCACCAGTCGTTCCGAAGTGACCGCCTCACCGCGTGGCTGCCCAACCTCGTCTTCACGCCGCGCGCCGAGGCCCTTGCGCAGAGTGCAGCCTGGTACCGCGCTCAGATCACCGCTCCCTGAACCCCGTCGGCAAGGCGACCGAGAGCAGCACGAGGCTCATCGCGGAGACGACCGAGACCACCGCAAGCCCGACCACCACCAGCTCTCCGAGCGAGCGCAAGCCACCGCTGCCGGCCGCCAGCAACGACACGAACGACGCCATGGTGGTCAGCGTGGACACCGCCCCTGCCTTGCCGACCGTCGAAAGCACGGTGCCAAGCTCGCTCCCGTCTCCCAGACGATGCGCCAGGTGCAGCACCCAATCCACCCCCAGGCCCAGCAGGATGGAGAAGCCGATGAGGTTCATGAGTGTCACCTGAACGCCGAGCAACCCCAGCACAGCACCCGCCCAGACCATGCCCAAGACCAGGCTGCCCAGTGTAGCGACCACACGAATGGGGCGTCGCAGGTCCACGGCAACCAACAGGGCAACCAGCAAGAAAGCAACGCCAACAAAGCGCGGCGTCTCCTGCTGAATCATTCGAAAGACCGCCCCCTGGGCCAGCTGCTCGCTCCCCGCCCCAGCGACTGCGGCATCGATCTCGTCGATAAGTGCGGAGGACTCTCGCAGGTCGAACAGGTCTCCGGTCGGGAGCAGCAACAGCCGGGTCTGTCCACCGACCAGAGCTAGCACACCCGGGTCGACGTCGGACGGTTGCCACTGGCGAGGCGTCCATCCGTGCAGTTGGGACAGCTCTGGGTGAGCTTCAGCGGCAGAGACCAGCCGCTGAATCGGGCCCAGCCGCTCCCGTTGGTCGTCCGGCAGTAGGGAGGCCACAGAGAGCACCGTGCGGACATGCGGCAGGGCGCCTTCGTCGTGTAGCTGCTGCAGGCGTCTGTGTTCGGAGCGCACCGTGGCTTCGTCGGGCAGACTTACAACGATCGGCGGATAGCCCAGTCGCACCAGCTGACGCGTGGACTCGTCCATGTCGCTGAACACCATGCGGTCCCGATTGAGTCGCGTCAGATCGTACTCAAAGGACAGGCGCGGCAACCCCACTACGAGCACCACCGCCGTGACAACCGCGAGGCCGGCGAGTCCCCATCGGGCACGGCGTACCGAGAGTGCAGGCCACGCGACTTGGGTTCGCGCACGCCTCGGCGGTGTGGCATCGAGCCACTTGAGCAGCAGCGGCAGCAAGACAAGCATGGCGCCGAGCGACAAGATCAGTCCGCTACACAGGGCAAAGCCGAGGTGGCCAAGCCCGCGAAAGTCGCTGATCGACAGCACGGCAAAGCCAGCCGCCGACGTCAGCGCCGCCACCACACACGCACGACCGGTTCGGTCCCACGCCCGGGCCATCGCATCCTCAATCCCCATCCCGTCTCCGCGATGCTCGCGGAATCGACTCATGAGGTGCACGGCGAAATCGATGCCCAAGCCGATCAGAAGCGCCGTTCCAAAGGAGGTGAACGCATTGAGGGAGCCCAGGACCACACGCAGCACCGCGAGGTTCGCCACTCCGGCCAGAAGGATGGGGGGAAAGACAATCCACGGCGTACGCAGGCTGCGAAAGCCGACGATGAGAATGCCGAGAACCAAGACGGCCGTCAGCCAGGAGGTGCGGAGAAAGTCAGCTCGGATGCCACTCGCGCTGGCCGCGTTGAACACGTACGGACCGGCCGAGTAGACATGCTGCACAGACCCTAGGTCGGTCGCAGCGATGTGGGCATGCACGGCGTCCACCACCCGCTCGCAGAAGGCGGGGTCCACGTTGGATTGGGTCGGCTTGACGACGATGCGACCCCGACCGTCTCCCGGTACCAACAGGTACTCTCGATCCCGCAATGCGTGAACGACCGTGTGGTCTTGCCACCCATCAACGTCATTCTCAAGGGCCAGAGCCAGAGCGGTAATGTCCGTAGAATTCTGCCTCATCAGAGCGACATGTGTGGCCAGGTCCGGCTCGATGCGGTGAAGTGCAACGGCCACGTCCTCGAGGTCCCTAAGGCTAAGCGCCAGCGCATCGAGCGTGGCGTCCATCGCCATCGGGTCGTCGCCGGTGAAAGTCAGGGTGATGGTATTGATACCGCCCGTCTCTCGAGCAACACGAGCCAGGGCTGCGGCATGGGGCTGGTCAGCAGGCAATAGCGCAATAAGATCGGGGTCAACGCGCGGCGGCAGCCCAATCCACGCCGACATCACAAACACGCCGAGGGCGGTGAGAACGACAACGACGGGATGACGAAGTACGCCACGAGCAAGTCTGGCGAGCACGCCCTCGGGATGGTCCGACATGACCGGAGTATACCGCGACATGAAGCACCGATGGCGAACCGACCTGAACTGGCTGAGCGGCCTGTCGACCTCCCAGTGGCTCCGTCTGCTGCGGGAGAATCGCGTACACCGGGAGTACTGGCACCGCGGGGCGGTTCTGTCGGCGCTGTCGGTGTACAACTCGCTGGCCCATCGCATCGATTCCGCTGTGTCGGCCAAGCCGTCCCATGTTCGCGCCCAGGCCCCAGTGTTCGTTCTGGGTCACTGGCGCAGCGGCACCACCTGGCTGTACCACCTACTCGCACGCGACCCCGCACTTGCCGCCCCCAACGCCTTCCAGGTCACCAACCCGCGAAGCTTCGCAGCAACCGAGTGGCTCGCTGCCCGCGTCTTTCAGAGTCTCATCCCCAATAAACGCGTGCAAGATGACGTGGCCCTGGGCATGCACACACCAGAAGAAGATGAGTACGCGATTGGGGTGCTGTGCGGCATGACACCCTATCTCGGACGGTCTTTTCCCGACCGCGCAGCCTTCTACGAACGCTTTCTCACGCTGCGCGACTGCTCGCCCACAGAGCGCGAGGCCTTCGGCCAGGCCATGCACGACTTCACCGCCCGCCTGACGCAGCACACCGGCAAGCGACTGGTGCTCAAGTCTCCCGCACACACTGCGCGCATTCGCTACTTACTGAAGTGGTTTCCAGACGCCCACTTCGTCCACATCCACCGCGACCCAACCGCCGTCTTCCAGTCCACTCGACACCTGTACGACACGGTAGACTGGTTTTGGACCCTACAAAGACGTCCAGCAAACCACGACGAGCAAATCCTGCGTCAGTACCGCGCCCTTCACGATGCCTGGTTTGAAGACGCGGCCCTCATCCCAAAGGGGCACCTCCATGAGCTGTCCTACGAGTCTCTGGTGGACGACCCCATCGGCAACCTGCAGTCCCTGTACTCGTCGCTGAATCTAGGCCCGTTCGAGCGTGTTCAAGCGACGATGGAGGAAGCGTTGTCCGGCCGTGCCTACCGTGCCAACCGGTTCGAGCCCTTGAGCGACTCTGCCCGAGCGGCCCTACACAAGGCGGCAGGACCGTGCTTCGATGCCTGGGATTACGCCCGGTGACTCGGACATCGCCGGCCGCCGTATGCGTGGTAGTTTGTCGGCATGAACAGACTCATCCCCATCGTCCTTTTCGCCGGCGCGTGTAACGTCGTTGATGCGCCAGAAAACCTCGAAGAACTTGTGGTTTTCGGATTTGTACAGTTTGATGACGACCCCAGTGGCGTCGCGACTGCCGAAGGCCTGTTGCCACTCACCGACACATTGGCCGAGGAACTGACCACTGGCTTCCGCGTCAGCGCCATCACCTTCGATGAGCTCATCGAAGCAGGAGTCCCGGCAGAAGAGGGCAACCCAATTGTTGGCGTCTCGGCCACCGTGCAGATGGACAGCTCGGTAGACGATGTCGCCGTGGCCTGGTCCTTCCCGCGCATGCAAGAGGTGTTGGAGGTCACCCTCGACTTCCGCATTGATGCCGAAGACGGTGAGCTGGACTGCTTCCTGTCTCACGAGTGCGACACGTACGCCTACGACGGCTGGCGTCAAAACGACATCGGCTTTCTGGGCGAGTCCGAGCAGGTGTTCCGAAGGGAATACCGCTGGTTGACCCTGGAGGACGACTCGGTGATTCTCGCCACACGAGACATCGTCCCAGAGCCTGCCGTCATGAGCGGAAACGTGTTCCGTCTCAACCAGCAGTACTCCTACACGCTCATCTTCCCCAACGAAGATGGGGGCAGCACGCGCATGGACACCTTCTGGGTGGATGCCGAAGTCATTGGAATCGAACTTCCCGACTACTTCGCCCTCGATACCGCAGTGAACAACATGCAGAACACGGCAGAACAGGTCGATGCCTTCACCGAGTCGCAGTAGCGCCGTGTCGGGCACACCCATCGTTCGGCACATGGCCATCGACATGAGCAAGCCCGCACCCAAGTACTGGTTGTGTGGCTCGCCCGTCCTGACCAGCTTCGCCTACGCCATGAGTGCCATCTTTCCCGTTGGTGAGCGGTTCTTTGTGAACGCGGTTCGAGCCGCTCTGCCGCAACTCGACAGCACAGCACTTCAGGCCACCGCGCGTGCCTTCATGGGACAAGAGAGCCACCACGCCCACCTGCACGTTCAGTACAACGCGCGAGCGCAGGCAGAAGGATTCCAGGTACATGCCCTCACCGCCCGTCTCGAACCCGTCTCACGCTGGGTTCAACGCGCGACTTCGGTTGCCACTCAGCTGGCCATTACCGCTGCCTTCGAACACTTCACCGCGATGCTCTCGACGCAAGTCTTGGCCGAAGACGACTTTCTAGGAGACGCACCCGAGCCCCATCGCACCCTGTGGCGCTGGCATGCCGCATAAGAAGCCGAACACAAGGCCGTTGCCTTCGACGTGTTTCAGGCGGTGGACGGTCGCTATGTCAGGCGGGTGGTCTGGTACTTGCTGATCTCGCTGTCCTTCACGCTCGCCACCAGTCAGCGCGTGCTGTACCTGATGTGGCACGACGGTACGCTGCTCCAACGTGGCAACCTCATCGCCCTGATGGCCTGGCTATTCGGCCCATCCGGTATGATGACGCGCGTGATGCCCCGCTGGTTCGCCTACCTTAGGCCGTCCTTCCACCCGGATGACCACGATGATAGCGAGCTCATCGCCGAGTGGGAGAACGAGGTTCTTGCCCACACCTCCACCGTCGGGAAGGCGTCATGAGCCGAGCCCCCCAGTGGCAGGAGACCCCCACCCAGGTGCATCCAGCACGAGCGTACATCGCCTACGTGCTGGTCTGCTTCGGCCCCTCGCTACTCTCGGTGGGGCTGCTTGCCGGGTGGAGTACCCTGACCGGACACCGCATCTCGCTGCTGTGGTCCTTCCTCGCCCTCATGACCGTGCGCCAGTTCACCATTGGCGTGGTCACCCTGCTGTACCACCGGGGAATCTGTCACCGCACCCTGACCCTCCATCCGATGCTCGAGTACACCCTACGTGTGTGGGGTTGGCTCGCCATGGCTATCGGTACTCGTACCTGGTCTCTCACCCATCGCGTGCATCATGCGCACGCCGATACCGAGCGCGACGTGCACAGCCCAGTCACCGAGGGACACAGCCTGTGGACCATCGGACGCCAGTCCATCCAATCAGTCATACAGACCCGCGAAGACACGACGCTCATCGCGCGGCTCGGAACGGATCTGCCCAGCGACCGACTCGAGCACCTGATCGAGTGGGACTGTCGCCGTAACTTTGGTATGACCGGGGTGCGATTCCCCATCGTGATCACCGTACTTACTTCCATATGGTGGGCCACCGGTTTGCCCCTATGGGTTGCTATTGGCGCCGCCGTCGCCTCACTACCGGGCATAAACCTGAGTGTCTTCGCATCCACCGTCTTCCTGGTCAACGGTGTCGCTCACACGTGGGGATACCGAAACTACGAGGGACTGGACAACAGCACAAACGTCGTGCCCATCGACCTGTTCGGCATGGGTGAGGCCATGCACAACAACCACCACGCTCGCCCCGGAAGCGCCAACCTCGCCCACCGCCCTGGTGAAGTCGACATTGGCTTCTGGCTGGCCAAGCAGCTCAAAAAAGTAGGTCTGGTGCGCAAGCTCAAGTCGTCGCCGTCAGGCATGCCAGGCCGGGCGGACTCCACATGATGGACCCAAACGTGATCATGGTGCCGGTCTTTCTCGGCTTGATCGGGGCCGAATACGCAGTAGGACGCCTTCAGGGCAAGCACCTGTACCGATTGGGCGGCCTGTTCGACGACATCGCCAGCTCGGTCACCCATGTGGTGGGTTTAGCGGTCATAGGCCTCACCACGTTCACGCTGTACGAGTGGTTGAGACAGGGCATCGCCGTGTGGGAGTACCCATCCGACACGGTGTGGGCATGGCTCATCGCCTGGGTTGTGAGCGACTTCTGCTGGTATTGGCGGCATCGCTTTGGCCATGACGTGTCCGTAGGCTGGGCCATCCACGAGGTACACCACCAGTCGTCCGACATGAACCTAGCGGTGGGCCTGCGGGTGGGAGCGTTCCAGTGGATTCAGACGCTGCCCTTCATGGTGCCAATGGCGCTGCTGGGCATGCCTATGTGGATGTTCGCCACCATCTTTGGGGTGGCCCACCTGTACCAGACCCTCCTACACACACAGCTTGTCGACCGTGTGCCGCTGTTTGGAGCCGTGCTGACCATGCCAGCGGACCATCGCCTTCATCACGCCAAGAACCCACGCTACCTGGACAAGAACTTTGGCCACAACCTCATCATCTGGGACCGCCTGTTCGGCACCTACGCGGTGGAGCAGGCCAACGACCCCATCGAGTACGGCATTGACCGTCCACAGGCACACTGGGACCCCATCCGCAACAACCTAGAGCCGTGGCTTGAGCTGTTCGGTCAGCGGCCGGCCCCGTCGGAACCCGCAGTGGCCGCGACTTCCGTCCGCCACCGGGTGCTCGGCAGTGTTTGGTTCGGTGCGGCGATGGCCTTGAGCATCCTGCTCCTTCAGAACGGCAGCGACTGGCCTCTGTGGATGCGCATTCTGGCTGCTGCGGCAACCGTGGGGGCCTTTGGCCAAGCCGGACGCGCCCTGGTTGGACGTACCGGGCCTACAGCCGCGCAGGTAGCGACCGGACTGACTCTGTTGTTGCTGGTGCTCGCATGATCTGGGGTGTCATCGGCCTGGTGGTGGCCGCTGTCGCATTCCTGGCAGAGATCGTGATTTCTGCTGGGCTTGGCCGCCCGCTACACCGGTGGACAGACAGCCTCTCCGCGCTGTCCCTGTCCCTGCTCACCGGCCTTGTCGCCCCGTTCGGCAAGGCGTTTCTGTTCCTGATGTACATCCCGCTGTACCAAACCCTGGCGGTGCGAGCGTGGACCGGCGGCGTGCTCGACTGGGTCATGGCCGTGCTCGCCTACGAGTTCTTTGGCTACTGGTTCCACCGGTTCTCCCATCGCACAAACCTAGGCTGGGCTGTGCACGTGGCGCACCACCAGAGTGAGGAATTGAACCTCTCAACGGCGCTAAGAACTGCTCCACTGCGCTCTCTTCTCGACTGGCCCACGCTGCTGCCCATGGCTCTACTCGGCATCCCGCCGTACGTGCTGGGCCTGCTGTACATCCAACATGTGGCCGGCCAATACTGGCTGCACATCCAGTGGGTGGGTCGCCTCGGACCGTTCGGGTGGCTGTTCAACACCCCGTCCCACCACCGGGTGCATCACGGGTGCGACGTTGGCTACCAAGACGCCAACTACGGAGCAAGCCTAATCCTATGGGACCGCCTCTTCGGCACCTTCGTGCCCGAGACCCACGCACCCACCTACGGTGTGACCCGCCCCGTGCCCGGATGGGACCCGTTCCGAGCCACGGTCTACCCATTCGTGCAGGTGTGGACCGACGCGCGCGAATGGAGCGTGTGGGATCGCATCCGTGTGTGGTTCATGCCACCCGGATGGGCCCCCGACCACCCCATTCCACACCGCTCCCCGCCCAGTCGCCGCAACGCTCCGCCTCCCCAGCAGCTCGCTGCTGTGCTGTGGTACTTCCTGTGTGGCTCGCTCTTGTTGGTAGCGGTTCCACAGGCCCACTCCCTGCCCATTCACGCCCGTGTTTTGATGGTTGTTGCCGGACTATGGTGTGTGCGAGCGTTCGGACTCACCCTGGAAGACCGTCCGATTGCGCGATGGGAGCGGGTCTGCCTCAGTATCGCCCTTGTAGCAGCGGGCATCTGGCTGCCCACCGCAGCGAGTGTCGGGCTGTTTGCAATGGCAGCAGGCACCCTGGCAGTGGCAGTTCGGTCGAGCCCGTCGACTACGGGTTGGACGCAAACCAGCGGGTCGTCCACCCCCACCGCCAACCCGAGTCCGTAACGGGCAAGTCGGCACGTACCATTCCGGCATCCGTATGTGCCTCGAAACGACGTTGAAACTCGACATTGGCATGACGCACCGCACTCATGGGCAGGGACCAACAGACCTGTCCGCCACGGACCACCTCTAGGCGGTCGGGTCGCAGCACGCCGTGGCCCTCGAAGGAGCCACTCGGCGTACTCCATGTGGTTCGCCCCGAGCGCAGAACGACGTCGGGACGGGTGTGTTGCCACGCAGCGATAGACGTCGCCTGCTGGGCATCCATGCACGACGACAGTGTGTGCTCGCTCGGGCCGGTCAACCGGTGGGACGTGTCCACGCGCCACACCTGCTGACACGCTGTGCAGGCCAGTGCCCCCCTCCTCTCGGTCATGGCCTGTGCGCCACACTCGGGACATGCGTACACCAGCTGACTCATGCCCTGTGCCGCGTTCCACGAGCGAATGACGTGCTCACACCCTTGTGGCGTCACCACCGCTTGAATCGCCGCTTCCGGGTCCGTCCCCAAGTCCACCCGCTCCACGTGCACCCGAATGACGCCCCTTCGCGGACGCGCGCTGAACCGGGGCCAGTGACGATGAGCATTCTCCATGCGCAGGCCAAAGACCGGCACCCGCAGTGCCCGGACCAGTCCACCAACCCCAGGGACAAACCGCTGTACCCGTCCGTCCCAGCTTCGCTCCCCTTCGGGAAACACCCCAACAACGCCGCCTACCTTGGCCCACCGCATGGCCAATCGCACCGCCAGCAGGTCCTTCTTGAATCGCTGCTTGGGAATCGCACCAGAGTCGCGCAAAAAGCGGGCGACGGGGCCCTTTTGCTGCAGGGTAGCGGTCCCGAACCAGTGAACCGGTCGCCCCACTGCCGCAATGCCCAAGAACGGGTCCAGCAGGTTGGCATGGTTCGCCACAACCAGCGCCGGTCCTTCCTTCGGCAGAGACTCCGCGCCAACCACCTCCAGCCGGAGGATGGGTCGGGTCATCACATGAAATGCAGTTGTCCAGCGACGTACCCGTCGCTCAGCAGCGCGGCGGTTGTCTTCGCTTGGCTCAAGCCAGAGTGCCATGGTCTTAGAATACCACGAAACGGACGTTACTCAGTGCACCCTTGGCCTAGTCACCCGCGACAGTCGAGACCCCAGTGGCGAGCCCGGGAACCTTGGGGACGCCGAATCGGGCGCAGCCCCCGGCGCGCAGTTGGGTGAGGGCGGCAGACAGCTCTCCGTCGAGCACGCTTCCAGCCTTGCGGGTGGCGAAGGGACAGCCGCGAACGTCGCCGTCGCTGTCCACGTAGGCCACGCGCCATCCCCCAGCGAGGCACCCCACCTTCCGGCCCAGCCAGGCGTCGCCAAAGCCGTTCGGGCCGTCATCGCTGGCGTTCAGGTCGGCGATGAATGCGTCGACCGCCTCGCCGTGGTCGGTGCCGAGCTTAACGTCGGACCCGGACCACTTCCCGACTGCGTGGGGCTCGACGACGCGGATGAAGTGGGCACCCCATTGGGCGGCGAGGTCTCGAATCTGCTCCAACCCTCCGGCGTCCATCAGCTCACGGGTGGGACACACCGACACCGTGAGCACTAGGCCGGCCTCAACGGCGGCAGCGGCGGCGCGCTCCACCCAGGAGAATGTGCCCGGAAGGCCCCGGAACGCATCGTGGCGGGCGGGAGACGGGTCGTCGAGCGACAGATGCAAGCCGCGTAGCCCAGCGGCCGCAAGGGCCTTCGCTCTCGGTACCGTGAGCCCCACACCGGCTGTGTTGATCCACACCTCGCTTCGCGGTGACGCATGCGCCACGACCGCGAGTACGTCGGCGAACCGAGCCATTGGCTCCCCGCCGGTCAGGTGTAGTTGAGCGACGCCATGGGCCTGCAGCGAGTCCACGATGGCGAGCAGCTGCTCCCTAGACAGGTGCTCCTTAGAGCCAAGTTCGTCGTGAGCGGAGCAGTGGGCGCAGGCCAGCGGGCACCGACGGGTGACCGCGAACAGGACCGCAGCGAGCGCGGGAGGCGTTGTGCCGACGGGGTCGAGCTCCTGAAGCAAGCCGTTCAGCCACACATCGTACGCGGGGGACGGCCACGCCGGAATCATCGGGCGGAGAATCCATCGACCGGCCACCCGCTTGGGCAACGCGGGGCCCAGCCGCGCCTCGAACCAACCCACCTGTTCGAGCACCTTAGAGAGAACTCGAACGGCTCGCGGGCCCGGGGTTCGTCGAGCGGCGGCTCGGACGGCGTGGGCGCGCAGCGCGACGCGGGTGCGGAATGGCAACACTGCGGCCGTCACCGGATTCTCAAGGGCTCGACACTGCTCGCGGCAACTTGGTCGGCATACCGCCGGAACAGGTCTAGACCAGCGAGGGGAAGTGCCTCGGGATCCAAAGCCGCGCCCACCAACACTCGGCGGTTGGGCTGCGAGCCCAGAGGCGGCTCCATTGTGTAGTACCCGTCAAGGTGGAGGAACACGTCGCTACCCTCCGTTTCGGGAACGTCGAACGCGATGCGCACCTCGGTGTCGCGTTGGGGGAGCACCTGGTGGACACCGTCACTCGACGACAGCGCGTCGAGGTCGGTGTCAGCGCCGCCGTCGGCCGCGCTCGGAGCGACGCGCACGATCTCAGGAGACGGGTCCAGGATGGGCGCAAGGCCCGCATCACCGACCCACCAGAATCCCGTGCCGCCGGAGACCCGTACCCGGACCGGTAGTTCAGGATCGAGGTCCGGCAGGGGCACCACGATGTCGCGCGGTGCTACCCATCCGAGGGGTGGAAGAGAGTCGACCCGACGCCAGCCGCTGCCCTGGTCGACCTCGACGACGAGTTCTAGCCCCGCCTTCTCTCGCCACCGACGCATGCGCGATTCACGGTCGACGTCGTCGAATCGCGTCATTGCTCGGTCCAGTCTGTCCGAATCGAACGACGCCCACACGCGCCCGACTACGAGGTCTGACCACGTCGTATTTCCGCCTCGAAGATCCAGAACCCAGGGCCCAGCCGACACAGGATCGAACGACATCACAAGGCCCTCCCGCGCTGGGGGCTCGCTCATCGTGCTCGCTGTGTTCAGGTCGGTCGCCCATCCGGTCGTGGCCAGGGCGGAGGTCCTGTCCACGCCGTCTAGGTCGACCACAGCCACCGGGGCTACAGCGGCTCCAATACCCACAACCCCAGCGGTGGTCGCTCGAAGCCGGCCGCCGTCGGGGCGCGCTACAACCCAGAGTTCAGCAAGGTCGGTGTAGTGAACCTCCCGTGCTTCGTTGGCTAGGACGATGGACAGAGGACCCGGGGCCAACTCTCCCATCGCCATCCAGTCGTCGCGCTCTAGCGCTGCGCCGATGGCCCCGGAGTAGCCTTCGCCCACCAGCGTCCGCGTCCCGTCCGGCCCTTCAACGTACACGAATGGGCAGCTGGACTTCAGGGCGATAGCCAACAGCGCAACGCCAAATACCACCGCGACGGTCACCCCGATGCCCGCAGCTGCTGTTGCGACAGCGGACGCGGTCATGTCCTTGTCGCCGATGCGGAGGAACTCCACCTCGTTGAGGTCGGCGTAGTGACTTCGGCCGTTCTGGTGGACCTGAATTTCCGGGAACTGCAGCCCGACGAGCCGGCCCTTGATCCGGGTGCCGTCGAACAGAATGAGATCGATATGGTCCGCGTCCGTGGTCTCGAGGACGTCCTGAATGGGCAGGTTCGGCAGGGCCGCGTCGGGCCGCCAGCGAACAACCGTGCATCCTGCCAGGCCGATTCCAACGACAATGACTTTGAACAGTGTGAATAGTGTGTGGGACATAAATCCTCCCATGCACTCCTATCCAAAATCGTAGGTCGATGTGCTCCGCCAAAGGCGTATTGCCCCGCCATCCTAGGCTTCGGCTCACACACCGCGGGGTTCTACACCGGGAAATCACCGTCATTCGACGAGCCCGACTGTGGAGACGTTGGCCGAGCTGAACGGTGCGGAGTCCGCCCCGCATTGACTGGGTGAGTTGTCCGTGGTGAGTGGCCGATGATGCGGAGCGCAGGACAACGCTGAATCCAGCGTCTACCTCTCGGCGAGTCGTCGCCACCAACGCGCCGCCGAAGGGTCCTCCACGTAGTACTCGGCAAAGCGTCCTATAGCCGCGAGCTGCCGTGGGGTCAGAACTCTGTGGCGCTGCTCTTCGTGAGGCAAGTTCACATCTATGTTTTCCTGGCACGCCACATGGTGGAGGACGGCCTCGAATACCCAGCGCGAGTGGTGGTCAGCGCGGTCAAGGTCATGCTCGCGGACGGCGAAGCTCATCAGCGCGGGGAGGTAGTACGGCAGGGAGCCTGAGCCCAGGTGCGGCAGAGCCCATTGGCAGTCTAGGATGTGCTCGCGCGGGAGGTCTTGCCAGCGTCCGGTGTGGTCCATGGACGTGTCGCACTCCAGACCATTGTCGCGGGCCTCGGCCTGATACAGACTCAAGCAGGATGGACCCGGGAAGGCAATGCCGTCGAAGGCGGTCTCGATACCGCTGAGGACCTTGGCTTTCTCGGCTTGGACCCGTGCGTGACCAACGTCTCCGAAGACCGCAACCCAGGCATCCCGCACGTCATGGAAGCGCTGGGCCTCCAAAAAGGCCATGGCGCGGGCGTCGTCACCCGTCAAGAACCGGCAGACCCTCGCAAGCTCGACCCACTCTCGACGGTCAGCGCCTCGTTCTGCGGCTCGGCGTACGTCCGCGTTGAACAGGTCGACACAGCCGGCGTGGTCGTCCGTAAGCAGCGCGTGATCGATGCTGATCGGACGTGGCAGCTCCGTGCTCGGTACCGAGGGCTGGGCCGGGAGTCCAACACCACGTAGGCGGCAGTGAATACGCCTGAGATGGGCTTGCTCAAGGTCCGTTGTCGCCGCGTCGGCCAGCGCATCGAACTGTTGTGACACGGGCTCGCGACCACAGGCGCAGTGTGCCGCCCACAGGTCAATCCGCTCGTAGAGCGACAGGGTGTTGTGCTCGGCGACTTCGACCTGCCCTCCGGTCAGACTCCGGTACAGCGGTGAGTCGGTCTGTTGACTTGCCGTTAGCCACTCACGCACACTGTCATGGTGTCCACTCGCGAGCAGGTCGCTGTGGGAGACATCCGCCAGCAAGCGCCCTCGGTCGTAGAGTGCACCCCAGGCTAGGTCCGCCTGTAGCAGCCGCTGCGCGTCCGCCGCGACCCAGTGGCCCGAGACCCAGATGGTGTGCGGGTCGATTCGAGTCTGGAGATAGGACCGGGCCGATGTAAGCATACCGCCCATCTATCATGGTCCGATGCACATCCGGTCAGGCCAGATGAGCCACAACCACGCGAGTCGGAGGGTGGTTAGTGGTCGGGAAAGTGGCATCCGAGCCGAGCATCACCCCACCCGAATCTTACGACTGCTCGACCATGAGGGGCCCTTAAAGTAGGGACCACCGATGCTCACTCTCCTTCTGTCGTACCTGGTCGCCGCCCCCGTCTCCAACCCGTCGGAGGCTCAGATACACACAGAAGACCTCGACCACTTCTTCGAGGCGCTCCAAGCCCATCGAGAGGGCATGCCCCTTCGGCGAGCATTGAGGATTCACTACCGTCGGCCGGGCAGTGCTGGGCTCGATGAGGCGTGGAAAATCAACATTCGCGGTGTCGGCCGACTCGCCAGGCGCGTGGAATCTTCGCTGCCCTACTACGAGGGGCTCGAGGGCGAGTTGGCATTGGTCGAGGGTGAGATGGCGGAAATTCGAGGCGTTTTTAGCAAGCTCGAAGAACTATACCCACAAGCCGTTCACCCCGACGTGTACCTGGTCGTCGGCCGATTCAACAGTGCCGGAACGCTGTCGGACGAAGGACTGTTTATCAGTCTAGAGATGTTTGGTCGGAACCTTAACCCCGACCTCGCCGAGGGCAGCTGGCTGGACCGTGTGCTCAAGCCTACCGGGGAACTCGATGCGATAGTCGCTCACGAACTCGCTCACTATCAACAGCACCAGACGCCCCAAAACACCTTGGAGGCCTGCCTTCTCGAAGGGGTGGCCGATGTGTTGGCCGAAGAGCTCTCGGGCCGCCACACCAATCCATCGGTCTATGCTTTCGGCGCTGAGCACCACGACGAGGTCTGGACCGCCTTCGTCGGAGACATGCACGGGTCGAGCACACGCGACTGGCTGTATCGAACGCCCGCCCGAGAAGGCTGGCCCCAGGACCTCGGCTACTACGCCGGCTACCACATCGCGACCGGCTATCTCGAACATGCGTCATCCCGCGAGCAGGGGCTCCGAGAGCTGCTGGAGTGGACGGATAGCGAGCAGATGCTCCGCGACAGTGGCCGACTCGTCGAATAGTTAAAACCTCGCTTTTCCACGTGCCTTCGAGCCGTGAAGCGACAGAGTCTCCACACAACCTGTGCCCCCCGTGTTCGCGAGGACAATGCCAACGACGTCATGGCAATATCCAAGAGAGGTCCAATGCTCGCTGTCGGCAATCCGACATGAATGTCGGCAATCGACCCAATGGAGAACAGCCCAAAGCGATTGCACATGACCTTCCGCCACTCGCTGCACAACAGCCCGATTCAGCCACTCCACAAAGAAAAAGCCCCTCCCCACTTTACAGTGAGAAGGGGTCTTTCAATGGTGGTCGGGGTGACAGGATTCGAACCTACGACCCCCTGCTCCCGAAGCCGGTCGAGGAAATGGCAGCGGAGATTATTCGGCATCCTAAGGGGTTAGCGAGGCTCGTTGAACTTTACCGGGAGCTATGCGAGGTCAACGGAGGCCGGACCCCCACCCCGGACCCCCAGGGGGTTTTGTGAGGGAGCTCCCCTGCCCGGTGGAGTGGTTTCCACTCCAGGCTTCGACAGGGTGTTGCCGACCACGTGAACCCGGGTCTGTTCGGTGAAACACGTGCCCTGCTGGGCATCTCTGTCCTAGACTGGGCCGTATGGACCGTCACATTCAGCAAGGAGACGGCGGCCATTCCCGTCACGCAAGGTTGTTACCGCTCGGCGGTAGTGGTGAAGGCATGGGCACCGCCCTGTGGTGGAGCGAGTGGGAAGCGCGGGCAGAGCCAACGTCTATGTACCGAATCTAGTGTTGTGCGAGGAATTTACTGGTTCCCGTAAACCCCGCGCTGCCTGATGTTCACCTGCCGATGCAGCGTGACATCTCCGAGCTTCGGCGATTGCGGGCCGAGGGCTGGACCTGGAAACGGCTCGCAGATGTGGCGGGCTGCTCCCGACAGACGGTGATGCGGCGGTGTTCGTGAACACTCAAGTCCACGGTGCGGACCCAGGGCGCTCGCGAGGACATGGCCCGGAGAGCGCCGACGATGTCCGGCCCGCGGCGCCCTCGACGGCGCTATGACACCGCTGTCGGTCCGCTCCCGTGCGACTCGGGCTGCGCAGGCGCCGCCCTCGGCGGGGTCACGGAACGCCACGGCGCTGTCCGCGGCGGGCAGGTTGACGAGCCGAGGAGCGCGTGACGGTCCGCTGCGCCGGGTGGTGACGACTGACAGTTGTCAGACGATCTCCGTCGGTACGGCGCGTCACTCGCCGGACTCCGGGTAGGAGATGAGGTTGTCCACGGTCTTCTCCGCAATTGACCAGGGCGACTCTGTGGGCGTGGTTCGTGCACTGAGCCGCATCGTGGTCACAGTGGAGCGACGAGGGCAGGGTCCGACAGAGCTGGTGCCTCCCCGCTCGAAAACTGGTCTATTGCACAGGCATTCGGCTGGCCCGGACCTGACGTGAGGAGCCCCGATCGGTGACAATCACGGTAAGCAGCTCGTCACCCTTTGAAAAGGTCAGCGTCTTGCCGGTGCCTTGCTGGACCTCGTCCACCGGGGTCCACCCGTCAATGTGCGTGCTTTCAACGATGTCCGCGGCGACGTACAACGGGTTTCCGGAGACGGATACTTCGAGCGTAGACTCAGAGGCATCGGTGACTAGTTGGATGTTGGGGAGTCCAAGAAATACCCACTCGGATGGGACCGTTGTCGTGCCGATTGAGGCTGCCGGGTCCGCGCCGAAGATTATGTTGCACGCCATAAGGGGGGCGGAAAGCATGCAGATTAGGGCGAGGGAGTGCAGCTTGATCATGGGCGAGGGTAACATGCATCAGCATGTCCTCCATGCACTTCGGCTCTGCCTTGTGGCTGTCGATGTATCACTCGAACGAACCGGCGCCTATTCAGTGTACGAACCTCTGGCACGACTCAGACCGGGCGCACCCTTTCAATCGCCTTATATATGCGACTATTCGGGGGGTACGCGAGTTGCGGAAAGGTTGAACGATGAACCTTCAGGCACCACCGTAATTGTGAGCAATGAACCATCCGCCTTTTCGAAGTCAATCGTAGTGCCACCAAAGACCTCGGACCGACTCCGTTCACTCCAGCCCTGTGCAGCCGCGCCCGTCGTCGCGCCAACGACTAGCGACTCGACACCCCCTCCCGTTGTGACGCTCACGTAGGTATCGGTTGCGTTGACAACATGTTCGACTGGCGATTCGCTCAAAAATGCCCAACCGTCTGGCATAGGAACCCCGTCGGAGCTCGGTGGTGAGTGAGTCGTTCCAAAGGAACATGCACCCAACCAGACAACGCAAAAGAACGTAGTTAAATACCGCATGATTCGGCACGTAGCTCGCAACGGACCGTACGCCAACCCAAGATGTCAGGCCCCACAATGTCTATCGGGTGGGAATGGGCGCCGCTGTTACGGTTGGCGACTGCTCAACTCGGACCGCCTACTCGGGTGGGGCAATGGTTGAGACCACTAAAACGGACGCTCCTTCTGGCGAGACAGTCAGGGTTAGCAGTGATCCATCGGACCCATCGAAAAACACCTTGGTTCCATCGAAGACGGTACGGCGTCGAGCTTCTGTCCAGCCAGCAGCGTTCGCAGTCGTCACGGCTGTTTGCAGCGTTGTTTCAACGTCGCCTGCGATGAGAGCCATGAATGAGGTATCGGATGACGTCAAGACTTGCTCGACGGGATGTACGCCCAAAAAGGCCCATTCAGCAGGAATGGACTCTGCTGCCACGGGTGGGGTGGGTGCGGAAGTCTGGGTTGAGCAACCAACGGTGGATGCTGTGACCAAAAGGACGAGTGCGATCTTGAGTGACTGAATCATGGCTGTACCGTACCTCGCGGCCCCCCTTACGCAAATGCGAACCGGAGGTCGGCTACAGCGGTGCTGGCGCAGGTTGATCCGGGTAGCGTCTATACTCTCACAGAGTGATCAGGCCTCTCCGCTTAGTTGCGCCAGTGCCGAGACCCCATCCAATCGAAGTCCGATAGCGTGTCGTCTGTGCGTATCATTGATGGCGCAGGCACTAATGCCATCCCGGCAGAGCGGTTCAAGTTGGGCAACGTTCGAAGCATACTCGCACGCTACCTGCGAGTATGCTTCGAACGTTGCCCATGGTCATGGCTCTACTTCTCTCCGCATGCTCTACTAGCGTAGAAGCTCCGAATCCTGGCGTTTCTTCCACGCCTACGCCGCCTCAGTGGCGATTTCTTGGCCAGCCATCTGTAGATACCGTCATGTCGGCCTCAGACGAGTATTTCAGTTCGCACCTGCAGGGCGATAGCGAGTCCATTTTGGCGCAAGCTGTGGCTGGAGCCGCGGCTTCTGGGTGGACGGAAGCACGTCGCAAAGACTTTCTAGGTGAGCGGACTGTGTTTCTCAACGGCACCGACGGATCACAGCTTTCGATCTCTGTTCTGGCTGATGGTGCGTCGGTCAACCTCGTCGCGACCATTACACCACCCCAATAGGCCGAATGCCAGGTGAGTTCGCTGCAAGAATTCGGTACAGTCAGGGCAGTGTTGATAGGGCCGTTTTTCAAAGCTGGCCGTTCGAAGATTGTCTGTTTTATCGGTCAAAGAGTCAATACCGCGCGACAAACTCGGTGGCGCAGTCTCTGGGGTGTTGCCTCAAGGGTTCGGTGAGACAGGAGGAACCGATAGTGGACGCCAGTAGGCGGAGGCGAGTCGGAGCAGTGCCGACGCGGTCGTACGAAACGGATTCACGCCCCTGAACGACCTCTCCTCAAGCCCTGCACGGACCAGATTTGTCTTCGTCCCCTGTCCTATTTGCGCTATCAAGTTGACGAGCCTTTCTCACTCTCTCTTTCCTCGGAGATCAGTCATGGGTGGAACCCACGAGCATGCGCCGCCCGGATTTAATCAGGCGCCAGTTCATGACGTCGTTGTAGAGCCGTCTGGAACGGACTTCGGCAGCAACGCAACCCAGCAGGGAGTGCTGGCATCTGGCGCACCTTTGCCACCGTCGGACGGGGGACCGCCGCTCAGTCCAGAGCAGCAAGTGGCCAAGACGAATTTGACGACGGCAATTTTGCGCCGATTGGAGGAGTCGGCCGTAGACATGTCGGTCGACCTTCGGCGAATCGTGCGCGCGGAACCGGACTCGGCTGTAAGGGATGCGGTTTGGGCAGAGCCCACGTTTCGCACCTCTTCCGCTTGGCAAGGCCATGGCCAGACGCTTGAGGGCGTGTTGCGGGAGCTGTCTCCGATCCGGCGATTTCGTAGTGATCTAAGGTTGTGTGAACAGCGAGCGGGTCGCAGTGAAGAAGGTCTGCGCGTGGTCGAGGAGTGGGTAGGCTCACATGCCAGCTTTTGCGATGCTGCAGTCTCAGAGGGCCTACTCGATACGATCGAATCGGTCATTCTTGATGCAGACAAGGAGTACCGTGCGATTGCCACTCTTCTGTTCAAGGGGCAGTTGCCGACGGGATCTCATGCCAATCTAGAGCAGGCCATTGCTGTGGGCGACAGTGACCGGTTTCTGGCTGCATGGATTCCGCTACTGGCAGACCCAACAGAGGCGTTGGGGTTTGCAGACAATCCCACCTGGCTGCATCGCGTGGAGACAAAGCTTGGCTCTGACATCTACCAGTCGGTCTTGTCAGATGTTCAACGGATGGAGCGCACGCAGACAGCGGCGACCGTACTGCAGGATCTCGAGGCCTTGGTCAGCGATTGTTTGTCAGGTTTGTCGGAATTGAACGATTGGTTTCACGTGGAAGACGCGCCTGTTCTTCAGGCCTTCAAGACCTACTTCGGCAAGTTGGAAGGCTTGTTCACCGAGTACAACGTGACCGATGAAGTCACCAAGCAGACGGCACTGAACACAGCTCGTACCCGATTGACCGATGCGTGGAAGGCCATGCACGGCACTGAACTCGCGGACAAGCTGGGCGATGGGCTTTCCAAATCCACAATTGACCAAATCAGTGGCCTGCTAGACCTAAACCTCGACGTTCATAACCAGGATGTGCAGCCGGGTGTGGAAGCCCCTACCACTGACACCGTTCTAGTGGACTTGGTACGTGCCCAGGCCGCAACCGTTCGCGTGCAGTTTGATGTGTCCGTTTGGGTATCCGATACGGGCGCAGTGGACTCCATTCGTGATGCACGCGTGGCCTTTCGGGAGCACATACATCAAAGCGCAATGGGCGTGGCAGATGAAAGCACGCGGCTCGCTAAGGCAATGCAAGACCTACGGCATACCTACGACCAGCAGTATGCGTCGTCCCTTGTGAACGATATCCACCATGGTGTCGATGATGATGCTTTGGCCCGGGAAGCCCTTCAGCTCATTGGCGACCGTTTAGACCCCAATGCCCGCTTGATGTCCGAGGCGGTCAGTCAAGCGGGTGCGGAAAACATGGAAGGGGTCTCAACCACCGTGACCGACCTGTCCGACGCTATGCGAGACTTGGCAGAGCGCTTTCATGACCAAATGGTCAGTGTGGCATGGGTTAGCGATAATAATGTATTGTCTCTATGTTCGGAATTCTATACCGCAAACGCGGTGTACGCCGATTTTGGTGTGAGGGGACAAGACGAGAACTCGGCTACGTGTGATCCCGCCCGAGTGTCGCCTCTGCAGTTTCTCGAGAATCACTATCGGGCAATTGGCGGTGACCTACGGCAGGGGATTGCTGGTGGTCTGGACGCGGACAATGCCGATACGGCGTTCGTTCGACTGGGTTTGACCGGTAGTGTCGAAGCGTTGCGGGCTGACCAAGATGGGCGGTCGGCCAAACATATCGCAGCAAGGAACCTGCTTGAACGTCGGGTCCAGGACATTTTCGTGGCCATCGTTACTTTGACGGTGCCCGACTCTTCGGATTCTGAAACGTTGAGTGATGAGCGAGCAGATCGGCGGCAAGACCTGCGCTCTCTTTCGCGGTCGCTGCAGTCGTACGTGACAGAGCTGTCCGCCCTCACCACCGTGCTCAGTGCGGAGAACATCACCGCCACCCCAAATGTCTTTCGTGAAACCACCGGAATCGACCTACCTGACATCTTGTCTTTTCATCTTCTCACCGAATCCGAATGTACGACCGCCAGTGAAGCCGCTGGGCTGATGCCTGGCCTCGTACAACCTCGCCTGGCATCAGCCCGAGACATCATGCTAGATGCAGCGGACGAAGCGCTACAGTATGAAATCACCGAGACCATGTCCTATGATTTCAGTCTGCCGGTGGCCGAAGCTCGCGCCCGAGAGTGGTACCGCCAAGGATGGAATGACGGCGCTACCGTAGTCAACTTTAGCGAGTCAGGCTCAGCGGAAGAAAATCGAATCGTCCGTGAGGTCTTTCGGCGACTGTATGGCTTTGACGTTGAATACCTTATTCATCGTCGTCACGGATTTACCGAGGGCGCCGAGACTGCCGCAAATGCCCTGGAAGGGGGCGGTATCCACGAGTTCTCTGAGGAGATTCAAGCCCATATTGGGGATGGCGACCAGGATCAGCTCATCGCGTGTGTGATGCGCGCGTCGCAGGCCGAGCTGGACCAACTATTGGCGAGCGGCGAATTGCTGCACAAGATTCGCGCCGGATTCTCGCAAGAGGTCTACGACCACGTCTACCGAGCTGCCACTGGCCAACTCAGTTTAGGTGACGTCCTGCGTGAGAACGATGCCGGCGGCTGGCACTTTTGGATGGACTTTGGCTCAGATGAGGAAGGCGCCAATGCCGGTACGGAACAGTTCATCAAGTACGTCAAACGCCGATTTGAAAACGGGGGCATTGCGGAAATGCCCGCGTCCGAACAGTCCATGCTCCGAGGCATCTTTCTCGATGGCGACACGCAAGCGATGTTGGCTCAAGAATTCAGTGGCGGTGACCTTCTGACACTCCGCCAGCTCGTACTTCATGGTGGGGAACGCACGAAGGATGACGAGCTTGAAGTCGGCCTGGAAAACAACACACGCGGCCGTGCCATGCTCGACATGCTCGCGGCGCTGACGATTGAAGAACGCCAGCTCAAGATTCGCGATGTGGCATTCATGCAGCGACTCGCTGGCGTGTTGACGCAGTCCCAGATGGGCGCAGCGATGGGAATCCTCGCGGCGGCACCGGGTGAAGAGTACGACTACCAGCTCGACAAAGCAGTCGCCGAAAATGGTTCGTCACTCGACGAAGATGCCCTCATGGAAACGCTTTTGGGCATGCCTATGGAGGCATTGTACCGCCAGTCGCGTGACCGCGTCTGGGTGGACAGTACGGCTGGCAAACTCAACCGCGAGCAAAAGCCGGTCTTCGCCCACTTAATGGCGGAGTCAGAGCGCATGTTTGCGCCAATGACCGAACAAGAAGCCACCGGCCAAGACCAATCGTTGGTGGATGACCCGCTCGGTAATGTGTGCTCGTCGGGCATGAGCTCGGCTTTGGTCGAGCGTCACCGTCAGCGTTTCCTGCTGGTCCATTCAACGCGTTTGAAATTTGGTGCGGTTCAAGGAGCGGTACAGCTCTTTCCCGCTCTGCAAAAGGCCTTCAATGAGAAAGGGGAGGTTGCAACCGACCCACTTCTGCCAAACGTCAAAGAGCAACTGTTTGGCGACCTTGAGCGAGCCAAGCTTTGGAACGAATTTGGGGTTCGCGAGTCGATTGTAGAGCAGTTCGGTGCCGGTCATGAGATGTACGAGATTGCTCGCAGCGCACTAACGCGTGGCATCGATCCCTCAGATGCTTCGTTGAAGTTTGCGTTTGGAACGTTCGGCTACTCGTCAGAGGTTGTAAGCGCTGCCATCGCGGGCGTAGGTGAAGACGAGCTCATCCGAGATTGGTCGAATGTGAACCGCGCAGGCGAAGTTGCAGGAGGGGCATCGCTCAAGTCTGCGTACGCCGACTACCGACCTGTCTACGACCGGTACATGACGGCTTCCGCGGATAGCTGCGTTGATCCCATACTAGAGGCTGAGTACGGAGAGGCTCTTGCCCGCTTCCGCATGTTCCCATTGGACGTCTCCGCAACCTTGGCGGACACGCTTCGGAATGATGATGGTTGGGAGTGGTTGAATGGGACTTCGGCTCGCGATTTCTTGGATTTCAAGATGTCCGCTCGCAAAGCGATTCTAGCGATATCCGGGACAGCAATCGCCACATCGCTTGGCGTTCCCGAAAATGACCCGGTCATCGCGATGCTGAATGGCGTCGACCGAAAAGCGCGTTCTGTTCATTCGCATCAGCAAGATGCTGCGCGTCATCAAGTGGACCAGCCCTCTGTCGCGGACTTTTTCACCAATACGGATGAACAACTCGCTGTCAGCTTCGCGCTTTACTCCGGTGAAGTTGGTGAGGCTGGAACCGCCCAAGATGGTGAACTCGCTGGTGAGATCACAGTCGAAGAACAAACGTCGATTCAGGCTCGTCTCGACCAGTTCAATGTGGACATTGGGGAATACCGGGCTGCGAAATCTACCTGCGCGGAAGTGATGAAATGGACCGCCATTGTCATTATTGGCGCCATCGCAACAGCGTTGACTGGACCGGGTGGTCCTGGATTGGTAGCGGCCATGATTACGGCGGGTGCGCAAGCAACCACCGTTGCGCTCATCAATGAAGCTGCCCAGGGCGAAGACTACGACTTGGGTAAGGAGGGCATTCGGTCCATCATCAAAGAGACGGCCATGGCTGGCCTGACGTCCAAGGGCTCCGAGTTGTTCAAGAGCTTCGCAGCATCATCACCCATGGCGCAATCGGTGCTGGGCAAGATGGACCGGCTGAAGGAAATTTCGGACAAGTTTGATGAACTTGCCAAGCGTATTCCGGGCGTTGGTCCTGCTCTGGGAGAGATTGGCTGGCAGACCATGCGAGCTGCGACATCCGCCCAATTGAGCGCGTTGAGCGATGCAGCATTCTCGGCGGTCGACCCGACGGCTCTAAGCTACGGGTTCGACTACGGATGGGCTCAGGGAGAGCGCAGCTTCGAGACGTACATCGACAATATGGATGAGGCATTCATTGCGAAATGCAAGGAGGAGATGTTCACTCGCTCCGTTGGTGCTGCGCGTCGTCGAATGCAAGGGGGCAGCGGTCCATCTGTGATTCCTGGCCTAGAAGACTCGATGCCGAAAGCGGAAGCCCAGCGGCAGTCGTTGTTGGCGTTTCTGCGTGGAGACATCACCGAAGCCATGTTCAAGCAAGTGGTTGCCGAAGGTGCCTCACGGGTGAGTAGTGGCAATATCTTCGAGAGCTCAGCTTGGGATGATGACCAAATCGGCGAGTTTATGCTCACCTTTGCCAAAGGTCGTGCTGAGAGCTGGACAACGGAATTGGCCGACGGCGTGGCAGAGCGGAACAACGCCGGTGCCCTTGCTGACCAGAAGGCCGAGGTCCGTGGCATGTCCCGCAACGAAGAAGAGGCTGACCAAATGGAGGCGATGTACCTCGCTGCGCTAAAGAGCCACTCGGGAGATTTTGAGCTTACTCCGGACAAATGGCGAGAAATGCACTGGCAGCCGGTACAGGAGAGCTTGCGTACTGTCTCTCGGAACCACCTTGCCATGGCAAGTGACCATCGCGAGTGGGTGCTGTCAGACCCGGCCCAAGCCGAGGTACGCGCGCGTCTTCCGTTTGACGAGTTCCAGAGACGTCGTAGGGTTGCGGGTAACGAACGTGTTTCCATTTACGCGAGCGCGGAGTTTGGCGCTCTGACTGGTGAACAACAGCGGTACTACCGAGCGTTTCTCGATAGCAACAGTCGGGCGATGGACGAGCAAGCGGCTACATCGGACGCAACATTGAACGTGACCGAACCGGGTGGACGTGAACGATTCTTATCGAGCTTTCATGAAACGAAACGCCGGGTGGCTACACCCGTCGTGACACAACTGAGTCAGGGATGGGCCGAAGATGACCGTCGCGCTGTGCTTCGGGCGTTGGCGGCGACCGATGCCGGGAATTTGCCCGAGCTTGAGATGCGCGCGGACTGTCCGGCGAATCAAGCTGCGTTGAGGACATGGGCAGAACGTTGGCTAGCCGCTCGCAATACGCCCACAAGCCGTCCGGTCGAGGTCGAAGCCGCGAATGGATAGCTTATTACCCTCTATTGAACCTTCCGTTGTCGTAGCCAACGCTCTGACAGCCGTACAGATCGACTCACCAGCGCTTATCGACACCGCCACCAAACTCACTGCGGACCTTCGAAACGGGTTCTCCATTTACACTGACGGTGAGTTCCTATCGCTTTGGGTTGAAACCCAAGTGACAAACGTGGTCGAGAGCCTGACGAGCATCGGAACCTCAGTCCCCTGGGCTCGCAGTGGTTCGGGCTCGGTCCGTTTCGGTCAACGCGCAGGCATTCCGTCTGTGTCTGCTGAGGCCCTGTGGGAGACACAGGAGCCGCCCGAGACGGTCCGCATGAGATTAGCGTCGTCTGGATTCGCTGACGTTGCAGCAATGGCCCACAAACGCGTTCTGGGACGCCTTCATGCAAACGCGTCCACCCGAAACGGATGTCGTCAGACACGACTAAGAAGTGAAGCTGGTGCGGTGTTTGCGGTCGATTTCGTTATTTCTGGCTCAGAGGCCGTGGCAACAGCCCAACAAATTGCCCTGGCGGCCCGAACCTTCGGCGTGTCACAGAGGCAGATGACCTGGTTTTTGTCCGCGATGCCTGCGTTGTGTCCGCGCCCATTGAACCTTGTATCCGTGACGTTTGGCCTAAGCGTGCGTGGGCTACTACCGTGGATGGACGTGCGCATCTCGGATGTGCCGATGCGTTCGGTGCTTCAGTTGTATCGCCAGTTTTCATTGCTCGAAGAAGGGGCTGCGGCCCGGCTGGGTGCGCTCGCAGCCGTGATGGGACGCACCGATGAACAGGTCGACGGCTTGCACATTGTGCTCACCAACGAAGAGCCACCCCGATTTGCGACCGACCTCACTTACACCGGTTGACCGTCCCTCAATCCAAACGCTCGGTGCCCGCCCACCGCGGGGTCCCCCGGACCCTCACCCTCTGAATGGGCCTCAAGAAAAGACAACGGCCCCTCCGAAGTTGCCTTCGAAGGCGCCGTAAATGATGGTCGGGGGGACGCGCATTGACCGGTGGGCGCGCGAGACCATCCGGACCGACCCAACGCTCCAACGCCCATCCACTCACACCCGCGCCGTCACCATTGTGGTGAAGGAAGAGGCCTATTGGCGAAACCGTCCCACCCAAGAGCCTTCAACACCACCCAAAGACCGCGCGTTGACCGGTGGGCGACCCCACAAACAGCATGCCCTCGGCAGACTCCCAACGCCCATCCGTTCAAACGCGCGCTGTCACCATCGCCACCAATGAAAAAGCCCACTGACGCTAACGTCAATGGGCTTTTCAATGGTGGTCGGGGTGACAGGATTCGAACCTACGACCCCCTGCTCCCGAAGCAGGTGCGCTACCAGGCTGCGCTACACCCCGAACCGCCGTCTCTTTATTGCGATGGGACCGCACTAGCAACACTGAGATCTCAGGTCCCGACTACGGGCAATTCTTGCGGAACAAGCTCGGCCAGTAGCCCAATGAGTTGGGGTTAAAGGTAGGGCGCTGCGTACAGTTGTTCACGACCGTCCAGCCCTCCGGTGCTCCCTGGCCCACCATTCCCGGCCATGCAAACACCCGGTAGACGGTGTCCCCGTCATGGATGTACTCGCCGGTCAGGCCAATCTTGAGGCAGCCGTTGCTGATGGTGATGTCGAACTCAAAAGACCCCTCTAGGTAGGAGGGATCTGTCTCGTGCTCACAGATACCGAGCAGCGGATTGCAGGTGTCCAGGGTGCACGTGCTGTTGTCCTCGCAGTCCCTCTCCAACACAGCACACTCGCCCTGCACGCACTGGTGACGGTCCGTACAGATGTCGTCGTCTGAGCAGCTGTCGTCGTTGTTCAGGTACACGCACTCACCCGAGACCGGGCTGCAGTAGTCGTCTGTGCAGTCATTGCCGTCGTCACAGGACAGGTCGCCATTGCACGAACACACGCCGCCGGTACAGGCCCCGGAGACGCAGTCTGTGGACTCATCGCACTGCTCGAGAAGCTGGCAGCCAGGGCAGTCACCACCACAATCTACGTCTGTCTCGGAGCCGTTGAGAACGCCATCTTCGCACGTGGGCTCTTGGCACGTCTCGTCGCACACACCGCTCACGCACTCGGTCGCGTCGTCACACTCGGCACCATCGGGACACACTTCACAGCTGGGTACGTCGCAGTCCACGTTCAGCCAGGCCACGCTGTCGTTGCAGTCCGAGCCGTCTTCCACCCAACCCTCAGGCGCGTAGCACGTCTGCAGAACCGGAATGCCGCCGAACCCGTCGCCGTCACCGTCTAGGTGCCACGTCGGGGCATCCACTGCGCCCGCTTCGTCTGTGCGCCCGTCGCAGTTGGTGTCTTCTCCGTCACAGCGCTCGGCGAGCTGCGGGCTGATGTCCTGGCGGCCGTCGTTGCAATCGCCGGCACACACCGACACACCGTCTTGGTCCACGTCGAGCTCATCCGCTTCGAGCTCGTCCGCGCACGCATTGGAGACGCCGTCGCACAGCTCAACAGCCCCCGGGTGCACGAAGGCATCCAAATCATTGCAGTCGGTCGCATCCGCCACGTAGTCGTCGGTGGGAAAGCAGCCGGTCCACGGACGCTCCGCATCCCCAAAGTCATCGCCATCCGCGTCTAGGTACACCGTCACCCAGTCGCTAGCGGCGTCGTCTACAAGGCCGTTGCAGTCGTTGTCAACGGTGTCGCAGACTTCATCGGCGTCTGGGCTGATGTCTTCGGAATCGTCATTGCAGTCACCGGCGTCTAGGGCGTACCCATCCTGCATCTCACAGACGATAAGCTCGTTGCCGAACACGCCGTAGCCGTCCAGGTCTGCATCTCGGTAGATGATGAAGGCGTCCTCTGCCAAGCACAGCGGCTCCGCCGTGTCGGAATCGGTGTCCGCGTCGGTGTCGGGCTCGGTGTCCGAATCGGTGTCGGGCTCCGTGTCCGCCTCTGTATCCAGCTCGGTGTCTGCCTCTGTGTCAGGCTCGGTGTCAACGTCCACCATCACAGTGTCGGTGTCGACGTCAACGTCTAGGGGGTCCGCCTCACAGCCAACCAACGCGAGTACTCCAAGCCAACAACCAAAACGCATCTGAACTCCCCAAGGGCACGCCAACGGGCCCAAGCTCCAGAGTATCTCACAGCGAGTCGACCCGGCCCACCATTCGCTGAGCCAGCGCCTGAGATAGGGTCGGCGTCACCGGAGTGTTCATGCGCCAATTCATCCCCCTCGCCGCAACCCTACTCGTCGTGACCATCAGCCTCGCCTGTGCTGTCGAAGAGATTGGCATGGGCAGCGGGTCCGTCGACATTCACAACTCGGACAGCGCGGCCGTTACTCTGCTGATCTCAGACAGCCCAGACTGCGGACTCGGCATGCACTCCAGCCTAGAGTCCGGCAGCACGCGCGACTTCTCCGTGGGCGACGACACCTACGTCTGCATTGGCGAGACCCCACCGGGCATCCGGGTGGAAGATGGCGGAAAGTACGAGATTAGCGGCGGTACACTCGTCCCTGACCGGCGATAGAGCGTCAGCCGACGCACCCGGAGATGTGATGACTCAAATCAGGCTGCTCATTGTGGCGCTAGCAGTGGCGTGCGACGTCTCGGGGCTACCCGACGGACCCAACGACCCGCTGGATGGCACGTCGGACACCGCAGAACCCGACGGAACGGACCCCGACTCGGACACGACCGGGGTCGACGACGACACTGATGACGACACTGAGCCCACACCCGTCGTAAGCGTCTGTACGACGACCACAGACACCGTTGACTGCCCGTATACAACCGTACAGGTCGACCCTGGTTTCGGCTTCTTGTCGCGCGACGTACACGTAGCCACCCCCAACGGAACGCCTCCACAAGACGGCTGGCCAGTGGTCCTGTTCTTCCAAGGCTCTCTGTTCTCCGCCGAACTGTCGTTTAGCGGCGAGCGCAACGCCCCCTTCGGTCAGTTCGAACTCGCACGCACGGTGAAGTCGCTACTGGACGCTGGATACGTGGTCATTGCACCAGAAGCCTTCGGAAACGGTAGCACCTTCTGGCAGACCAACATCCCGCCATTCTCACTGCTTTGGAGTGGTAGTGGCGACGACAGTCTGATGGGAAAACTGTTCGACGAAATCGACGACGACGGCCTGTTCGGGTCGGTCAACGAAGACGCTCTGTACGCAACGGGCATCAGCAGCGGCGGCTTCATGACCAGCCGAATGGCAGTGAGCTACCCAGGCCGCTTCAGAGCTCTGGCCATCCACTCCGGCGGCTACGCAACGTGCTCAGCGGTGTGCTTGATGCCGCTGTCGTTGCCGAGCGACCACCCTCCCACTCTGTTCGTACACGGCATGACGGACCCGATTGTTCCCCCTCGCGTAATGCTCCAGTACAAGGATGCACTCGATGCAGACGGCGTCACCACCGAGCTCCTCTCCAGCGAGACCGAAGGACACGAGTGGATGGCAGACGCTGTTGACGGACTGCCGGACTGGTTCGCATTGTACTGAAGGACGGCCGACCCAGTCGTCGGAAGGGGTCGGTGGTTATCACCGTAGGACGAGCGTTCCATCGAGAGCCGACCCATCTGAATAGTCAGAGACAATCTCCAGGACGAGGTCACCCCGCTCGTTCTCCGAGAAGGTGATGACCACATCATCCGTGGTCTCATCTACGCGGGGCTGGCCCTGTGAGGGCCCCGTGCAGCCGTTGACCGAACCGCCAACAACAACATCCGTTCCACCAGCGGCGTCTCCGCTTAAGTACACGGTATTGCCCGGTACAAGGTCGCCCTCACCGAGTACACCTGGCAACCGCAACCCCATCATGGTCCACCCATGGTTACCGGTGGCGTGAAGGGTCACTGAAAAACTGTCCGGCCAGAAGCCCGCATCAATGCTCGTGGGTTGCTGAGAGAACGAACGGCTTCGACCAAAATTTCCGGCCAGCCAGGTTCCATCGACCAGCTCCGGCAAATCTCCCTCCGGCTGCCATTCGCCAGTTCGCGCCGTCTCACCGGCGATGTTCCCGTCATCCTGTTGAGTCAGCGAGTCCTCAGTAAACGAAGACGACTCCCCGGTGATTAGGGTTCCACTATACGTATCCGTACAGCCAATAAGAGTCAGTCCGGCCGTGCAAAGACACCACGATAAACCGCGCATATCAAGCTCCAATAGTTGGGGAGGGTGCGGGGTATTGGTGTGGAAGCCGAGCGAAACCTTCACGAATACTTACGACCAGTGTCTATCAACACAACAGCATGGAGTAGACGCCGCGCTTGGAAGGTAGCGGCGTCTCTCAACATTGGACTGCGAGTCATCCTAAACGGCGTGCATGGGACCGTTCACAGACTGGTGCTCGTACGTGGGCTGTGCGTTCCCGGTGGCCCGCTAGCCTACTGGGAGATGTACCCGACCATGCAGGATTTTGTTGTGGACCGCTGGCCACCACTGATGCTCTGGTAGGCGTACGACGTGCCACCACCAGTCACCCACTCGTAGGTGTTGCAGGTATGGACCGATGGGACCCAGTAGTTATCGCCGGAGAGGCCGATGGTGTACGGAGTGATGATGCTGGCTCCCGCATTGGACGCGAGCAGGATGCACTGGTCGTAGTACTGCGAGCCGTAGTCCTGGTAGACCCAGGTGTCTCCGTCATACGCCTGTGTGCTATTCAGCGTGGCCGTGATGCCGGAAGAACGCGGGTCGCGGGAGAGCACACACGCTCGGTTCGTCGTGATTCCTGCCTGCTGGTAGCTTGCCCATTTGGCCCACATGGCGTTCGCGCCGTTGCGATGGCCTGCCCAGCCGTTCGTACTGCCAGATCCGACCTGTGTGTAGGCATTGGAGGACACCGAAGCTCCGCGCTCGGACGCAGCGCTCATACACGAGCGCCAATCCATACTGCCGATATTCTCGTACTGAATCGCATGCGTACCCGCGTAGGAGCAGCCGCCGGACGTATTGGGCGGATTGAAGGCGATGGTGTTGTGCAGCGTAGACGGCTCATCCAGGGTCTCACCCCGAGCCACCACAGCGCCAGGCGCCACGACCGTTGTCGCGGTGACCTGGGCCCCAGCGCCAATACGCGCGTTGGCACCGATGGTGACGCCGTCTCCAATGATGGCGTCGCGGGCAATGCGCACTCCATCTAGGACGGTGACATCGTTGCCAAGCGTTGCACCCTTGCGGATACGCGCAGACACGTCAATGTCGTTGTCGCCGCCAATGGTCACGTCTGGACCAATGATACCGCCGATGACCCCCGCCGTGCTCGAGTTCAGAATCGTGGCACCGCGACCGAGCACCGCGCTCGCATCAACGGTGGTCTTGTCGCCAATGCCCGCCAAGTTTCCGACGACAGCACCGGAGCTGAGGGTGACGTCATCCCCCAGGGTGGTCGCGTAGCCAATGGAGACGTTGGCCCCGGTCTGTAGACGTTGTCCCGCAACGACGGCACGACCAATGCTGTTGTCCGCGCCAATGTCATGGTCCGCATCGATATAGGCTTGTCGGCCGATGACCGTTCCGCTGCCGACTGGACGGGCGGTGGGCTCACTGACCCGGCCAACCAAGGTAACGCGACTGCCCACAAACACGGTGGCGGCGAGAGCGGTGTCTGCACCCACACTTGCATACTCACCGACAACAGCGCTTCCCCCAACCGTAACGCCACTTCCGAGAGTGGCGCTGGTGGAGACGCACGCACTGTTTGCGTCTGCGTAGCTGTCTTCGCAGCCGTCCCCGTCCAGGTCAGCGGCAGAAGCGACGGACGCCATGAGTGACAAGATGACCAGCATATGAACTCCCCAGAGTATGGATTGCATTGTACTGCCTCATCCATACACGTCAACCAATTTACAAGGCAGTTCACTCAGCTCGGCAAGTCCCCGTGAAGCCAACGGCGCTGGGCAGCGGGCGCATGACTGCCTTACTTCCACCTATCAACGCAACAGGACCCGGTAGATGCTGCCCTGAAAAGCCGTCCCATTTCGATTCCACTGGCTCGAGTTCGCCGATGAGCCAGAACAGATCGGATTTGCATCGATGGATGTCAGCAACAACGGTGCCGAGTCACTTCCATTTGCCGGGATATTTCGGGTCCCGCATCCGGAAGAAGCGCTGGCACAGGTGGCCCTCACGCGGTCGAATCCGGTGGGCGACCACGCGATATGAACGTGGTTACTTGTGGTTGTCGTGAAGTCCATCTGGAACGGTGTGGAGCCGTCAAAGGCGGAGGGTGAGTCGATGTTGGTCAGGTACCGGCCGCGGACGCTTCCCGTGTTGACCGAGTCGTCTTCCTGAAACCAGAAATCGGTGTCCGTCACAACCTGATGCTCGCTGTGGGCATACCGACTCATCTGCCAGGCCTGCCCCTCGGTAATCAGCGTCAGATCGTAGCAGAGCCGGCCGTCGCGGTCCCAGCCCCATGGCCCGCTCTCTGCCTGCCACACTGCCCAACCGCCGCCATCTGTGGACATGTCGCATAGAACGCTCATGGCCACAATAGGGTCCGTCCCATCGGGGTCTACCCAGAACTGGTCCCAGTCTTCGCCGCGATAGGCGGGGTCTGCCAGATACGCGGCACAGCTCGCCAGCGGAACACCGGATGGAGGCCGAAGTGCTCCTTGGTAGCGCTGGAGAGCGTCCGCGGGGGCAATGACCATTCCGGCGACGGCAGCACGCGCGTTCGACGTGAGACGCTGCCGTGGCAGAAGCTCAGCGCCGTCTGCGATGAACGATACCCACAAGTCTTCGCTGAGGCGCTCATCCGGCACGTCTTGCAGCACTAGGCTGACGTACCCATCCGACATAGAAGGAGTTGAGACCGTCTGACTGTGTACGATCTCAACCGAGGGGACGGTTGCGGTCGCGTCATCTACCAAACGCACCGTCAGCGACGCGGTGGATTGAATGGGAGCCCCATCCACGCCGACAAGCCGGGCCTGAACCGTGAGGTCCGCCGCTGACGCCACGGAAGTCGCTGCACATCCCAAGGCCAGAAACGCCTTCACCACTCTTCGCATGTCAAACTCCCCTTTTCAGCATCGTACCGCCAAAGACGGGGTCCGGGTAGCCTTGTGCCCACCCAGACCTGAGGGAACCTAGTCTGAACGTCCCAAATGCGGTCGGTCGCTCAGATCTGGCGCCCCTGGCGCCTTGTCGAGCAATGCCAACACCTCTGTGAGTCCCCGCTCCAGCTGAACGTCCTGACCCGTTGCGTAGTGTTCGGGATGAACAACCACCTCGATATCGGGGTCCGTTCCGTAGTTCTCTACTTGGTAGCCCACGTCTTGGAACCAGTAGCTGAACTCGGGCTGGGTGGTGATGCTGCCATCGGCGTGACGCGCACGTGGCCAGATCCCAATGACGCCGCCCCAGGTACGCGTGCCAATCAACGGGCCTAGGCCGTAGATCTTAAACGAATGACTGAAGATATCGCCGTCACTACCCGCCATCTCATTCGTCAGTGCGACCATTGGGCCGCGTACCGCGTGCGTTGGATAGGTCGACACGCCGTCCCAGCGCGATTGATTGTAGCCAATCGGCGAGCGACGCAACTTCTCCAAGATGAGCTGGGAGACGTGACCGCCACGGTTGAAGCGAACATCCACAATCAACGCATCGCGAAGACACTCGCGCAGGTAATCCCGGTGGAAGTCGGCATATCCAGCAGCTCCCATGTCGGGAATGTGCACGTAGCCAACCCGACCATTCGTCTGTGCGTGAATGCTCTCTCGGTTGCCACGCACCCAGTCTCGGTACCAAGCATTCGACGCATCGTGCAGGGCTGTGACGGTGACCGTGCGCTGTTCTTCTCCACGACGCACGCGGAGCGTTACCCGCTTTCCACCACGGTCTACAAGAGCGGAGCCTACCGGCTGATTCGCGGTCAAGACCACACCATCCACAGCAACAAGCACGTCCCCCACCCGAACATCCACGCCGGGCTGGGTCAGAGGAGAGGTTCCCCCCGACATGCCCGCTTCGCCACGCGCAAGACGGTCAACTCGCCAACCATCCGTCCATGAGTACTCGGCAGCCAAGGTGCCAACGCGCCAGCCAGGCAGACGGCGGTAGTCGCCAAGCATCTCGTAGGCGTGGGACGTTCCCAGCTCGCCGACCATTTCCCACACCAAGTCACCGTATTCGCGGCGGCTCGACACACGCTCGAGCAGCGGACTGTATTGAGTCCACACCGCCTCCCAGTCCACGCCGCTGTGATTGTCGGTCCAGAAATGGTCCCGCATCCACCGCCAGGTCTCGCGCAACATCTGACGCCACTCAACGCGCTGGTCCAGCGGAACACTGACCCGAGACGCCGCGAACCACCCGTTCTTCCGACCAGCAGACGCGCCCGTCGGCAGCTTCTTGTCCGGTCCGGGCATCGGCACAATGCGCAGCTTGTAGCCAACGCGCAGCAGCAGCGCTTTGCCATTTCTGCTCACCGAAAAACCACTATGACGCGGCAATCCGGCGGTCTCAGCACGGGACGACCAGTGGTAGATGTGTAGGAACTTGTTCGCAGGAGGGGCACCATTTCCCTTCCAAGCGCTCGCGCCTGCACCTGCCACCGGCTCACTCGACGCTACCAATCCCGACAGCGTGGCGTGAAGTGCTAGATAGCGGCGAGACGGCATGGGCATGCGAATTAGGCGGTCCCGAATTCCGTCGACATCGACCGTGACAGACTCGGCCGCCTTCGGCTTGTCCGGCGAACCACCGACAGGGCTCGGCTCTGGGTGCAGCGGGCTCGTGACGTCTGCTCGCAGGGTGACCAAGTACGGGCGTATAGACAGCGGAAAGTTCACGTCGAAGAAGGCCTGGTCGTACACCGGGTCGAGCTCGCGATTGGACAAGAACGCCACAAAACGCCCGGCTGGGTCGAACGACGGTGAGGTGTCCTGAAAACGCCCATCCGTCAGGTCTGTGCAGGTGCCGTCCGTTCCCCAGAGCTTCACAATCGACGCGGCCCCACGAGCCGTTGGGCAGCTGTACACCAACCACGCGCTGTCGCTCGACCACGACAGTCCGGAGCAGCGGCCAGCATCGCTGTGGTCAATGAGCATGGACTCTCCGCCAAGCTCGACGACGGCCACGTTTCCTCGGTCATCAGTCAGCGCAATGCGCTCACCATCAGGACTGATCCGCATCGCAAGCGGGCGTCCCAGGCCGGGAACGTCGACCGTGCGCTCACCCTCCGCGTCGAACACCACCAGACGGTCTTCCCCAGAAGCATCACTGACCGCAGCGAGACGCTCGCCGTCGTCAAACCACGTGAGCCGGCGATAGCGAGGACCAGAGCGGTCACCGTGCAGGTACATCGGACCTTCAAAGGTACCGATAGTGACTGCCTTTCCGCGCACCACCAAGGCCAGAGAGCGCCCATCAGGGTGAAGCGACGCACTCTCCAGGTGACGCAGTCCAACATGCCGGTTCAACAGCCGCTCAGAGGGTGACTTGTGGTCGACATCGACCTGCACGGGTTCGGAGCCGGGGGTGAGACGCCACAGGTTCGCACCGGATGCGTAGACCACGGTCTTTCCGTCCGTCTGGGCGTGGCGAATGGCGAAAGTGTCGTGATGGGTCTCTTGCCGAAGGTCCGTTCCGTCATGTAGGACGGACCACAAGTTTGCCGTAAATCCGTGGTCGCTAACGAACCACAAACGCTCGCCCAACCACATCGGATTCGCCGCGCGTGACGGTCCGAGGTCCAGCTGTTCAAACTCACCCGACGTCCGAAACCAGATCCGCCCTGCGCGACCGCCACGGTAGCGTTTCCACTTGGCGAGGTCGTCTTCGTGACGCGCAATGGCCACGCGCTCACCCTGAACAGCCAGCGAGACGGCAAGACCAAAGTCCAGACGAACCGGCTCTCCGCCCGCCAAGGGCACACGCCACAGCATGGCCTCCTTGGGCGAGGGACGACCCACACTGGAGGCAAAGACCACGCCGTCGTCATCCACGCGACACACCGTAGTCGCGCCACTTCCCCACGTCAGCCGGGTAGGCGCGCCGCCTTCCGCGTCGCTCACATAGACTTCGGACGTACCGTCTCGTGAAGACAAGTACGCGAGCTTGCTGCCGTCGGCGTGAAACACCGGGTGGCTGACAGTGCCTTGGTTCGCGGTCAAGCGACGGGTAGGACCGCCATCGAGGGCCACCGACCATAGGTCATCGTCTGAGACGAAGACAACGTGGTTGCCGGCAACAGCGGGGTAGCGAACGTAAAGGGACATGCACACTCCGAGAGGTGCCGGCCCCTATCGCAGCGAGCGACTGGGCTTCGGACAATTCAAGCGACGCACGTCGCCCAAAACCCACTGTGAGACCCGGTTCACCGTGCACGTGGGTCCCGACGTCACAATCTCCTCGATCTTCCCAAACGCCATGGTATTCTGTTGCAAGGCGTACTCCTCACGCCACTATCGGAGACGCAATGCCATCCCGCAACCGTCCGGACCGCAACCGACGCCCACAGGTCTCTGGACCTGAACGGGAAGGTTCAACGCCGTCATTGGAGCCCGTAAGCAGCCTTGCTACGAGCCCTGTACTCGCCAACCAGGTTCAACCAGTCGCAGACACCATGGGCAACGACGCCGCCCAGTCCGCGGTAGACGAGTGGGTCCGCAGCAACCACGGCGGCGCTGAGAATCCCGAAGATCCCGACGACCTGTGGTTCTGGCAGCACAAAGGCATTGCTGACGTCGACTTCTCGACCAAGGCAGAGCTCGACCAGAAAGGCGGAGTCCAGACCACCGGCGACGACGGCGACATGAGCGCCAACTACAAGCTGCGCAGTGAGGTCGAGCGCACAAAGCTGATGGACGAGACCACCACAACGGTCATTGGCAACGGCGGCCTCGACTACGCACGCACACGCGAGACTGACGCACTCAGCAGCGATGACCGATTCAGCGCCGAGATGGGCAGCAAGCGAACGGCAGTGACGACAGACGACGGTATTGTGTCGCGCACGTCCGAAGCCGACATGAGCGGCAAGGCCCTGTTCAGCACCACAGAGCGCGACGGCGACGACAGCGTCACCAACAGCTGGGCCCACGACGCCCGTGCGTACGGCTCAGGCACACGAACCGGCGACGAGAGAACGGCGTCCACCCTCGACGGGTCAGCGGGTACTCGCTGGACGCGCACCGCCGCTACCGGTCCCGAGAACGACCGCGCCAACACCAGCGTTAGCGCCAACGGCCGGGTCGACGCCAAACACTCCGGAGTGGGAGACAAGAAGTCGTCGACCTACAGCACGACCCTTGGCGGCGCTGCGACAGGCGACCGAACCACCGTGCATGACGATGACAGCAAGACAGTCAGCCGCGGCAATATTGAGGGCTCTGCGACGGGCGCGCGGGCGAAAAAGCCTGGCGAAAAAGCCACATACACAGGCAATGCCAACGCACGCGGCACTGGCAGCATCACCCACTCCAAGACCCGTGAAGACGGCGCCTCGGTGGTCAGTGCGGTTGAAGCAAGCGGTGGATTCCACGGTTCTGCTGGCAAGAGCGCCAAGGGCAAAGGAGACGTTGAGCTCAAGGCAACACGCGACACCACCCAGACCCTCGAAGACGGCTCCCGAGCCGTACACCTTGGCGGCGTGGCCAAAGGAAACCTAGACCTCAAGAAGGTCGAAGGCGGCTACGAACGCACATCATCGGTCTTGGTGGGCGCAGACGGCTCCAACAGTCGCACCACAAATACAGACGACGGCAGCCTGACCCACACCCTCAAGGGTCGCGCGAACGTGAAGCACGACGCAACACGGGCCGCAGATGGAACGGGCACCTCCAAGACCGCTGTAGACGTAGGCGGAGACTGGTCACGGGCCAAGGCAACAAACACTGCCACCGGAGACGACACCACCACCATGACCGGCGGTGCAGAAGCCCGAGGCTCTACGGCGGTCAACGCCAAGGGCGAGCGCACCAACAGCGCCGGAGGGTCGGTTCGCGGACAAGCTCAGCGCGCCATCAACGACACGTTTGAAGACGGCTCGACGCGCAAGCGGTCGTTGAGCGGCACCGGGACACTCGCAGCAGACGGCACCCAGACCGGCGACAAGCTCGCAGGAACCGGTAGTGCTAGCGTTGTTATCAGCGGAAAGGACCTACGTACCAACGCTGCGGGCGACACCGTCGCGGACTCCGTAGGTGGCGGCGTCACAGCGAAGGGCGGATTGAAAGACGCCCAGCGAAGCGTAGATGGGTACATCGACCTCGGCCGAGACACAACGACCAAGCTGGATGACGGCAAGCTCAAGACGCACGTTGGCGGCGGACTGACCGGCAACCGTACGTCGACCGCAGTTGGAGAGGACGGCAGACGCATCACCCAGACCGGCGGTGCACGTATCGACGGCTCGCGTACGCGCACGACGGACCTTGAGACCGGCAGCATCGACCGGACCCTGCGCGGAAAGGCAAATGTAGACCACTCTACCGTCACCAACCCAGACGGCTCCAAGACGTCGAACACCAGCGGAAAGGCAACGGTCGACCGAGACTACGTCAAGCGCACCCGCACCGAAGACGGACAGCGCACCCAGACAGCGAGCGTTGGCGGAGATGTTCAGGGCGGCACCTCGACCGACAAGGACGGTGTCACGACCCGCACCGCAGGCGGAAAGCTGCGTGGAACCGTGCAAGATCAGACCATGCGCACACTCGAAGATGGCAGCACCGTCGACCGCACCTGGACGGGAAATGGCGGCGTAGGCGCCGATGTTGACCGAACCGGCGACAAGACCACCGGGCGCGGCAACGCTAGCCTGTCGGGCGGCGTGAAGAACGTGCACACCGTCACCGAAGACGGCGTCAAGACCGTCACCGTCAGCGACCTGACTGCCCGCACCAATGTGGACGGCAAGAACGACAAGACTGGCAAAGGCACCGCGAACATCGAAGCGGGCCATGCTGTGCGCACGTCGCAGAACAAAGACGGCCACAAGATCGACACCGAGACACGCGGAAAGGTCGGCGTAGGCGGCAGTCTTGAGCGCGTCGAAGACGGCTGGAAGAACGGTCAGAACATCAGCGCAGAAGCGGGGCATACCGTCCTTGACGTGGCCACTGACGAGACCGGTGTACTGACGAACCGCACCGACTACACGGCCAAGGGAACCGCAGGTCGCACCGGCGCTACGGGCCAGAAAGAGAAGGACAATAAGGCGTCCTTGGACCTCTCTCGCAACGCCACAAGCGAGCACGTCAACACTGTGGATGGCGTGACCACGACCAACAAGAGCGGCAACAAGTCCACAATTGGCGCGAACTACGCGACCAAGACCGGCTTTGGCCTGATGGGCTCGAACAACTGGTCGTCGTCTACCGAAGTGAAAGATGCAGACGGCAACATGCAGGAGTCGTCCAAGGCGCTCGATGTGAGTGCTGGCTGGAACAAGAAAGACGGCCTGTCTACTACCGTTGCGGGCAATATCGTCCGTGACCGACAGACCGAAAAACTGTCCGAAAACGTGACCCGGACCACAACACGCGGCGAAGGCAAGGCCAGTGCGACCGCCGGAGTGAACAAGGACAAAGACGGCAATCGCCAGGCGCATGCGTCGGCCAAGGCGTCTGCGACAGCGTTCTCCGACAACGTGGCCTACGACAACGGCAAGGGGCTCAAGGCCAGTGCTGGCTACGAGGTCGGAACCGCTGAAGCCAACGCCAAGGGTACCGCTGCAATCACCGCGGATGGCGTAAAGGTCAAGGGCAATGCCGGCGCGAAGGTGACGTTGGTCGGCGGAAACGCCCGAGCAGAGGTCCCTGCATTCACCTGGAACCTGCTCGGTGAGCCGGTACGCGTCAAGATTACCGCCGCCGTCTCAGCGTCTGTTCTGGCAGAGGCCCAGGGCGAGATTGAGCTCGACGTCAGCAAGGGCGACAACCTCGGAGTCACCGTGGGTGGCGGCGTCAGCGCGTTTGCCGGCGCGAAGGCCGGAGTTGAAGTCGGCGCGCACATCCAGTGGATGCGCAACCAAGACTACACCGCACTGCTGATGGACTTCCTCGACGATATTCCTGGCATTGGCTGGGCCGTAGACGACGTTCCCAAGGACTTGTGGACGCAGATCAGCTCCGTGCTTGTAGGCACCGGAACCAGCGACCTGCTCATTGCAAAAGCCGGCGTACACGGAAGCGCAGGAATCGGTGGAGAAGCGAGCTTCGGACTGGCGCTACAGGGCGGTCGGGTCAAGATGAACGGCAACCTGAACGGTGCCATCGGTATTGGCGGCGGTGCCACGACCTCCCTCGACTTGGACGCGGTAGACGGCGCGCGCTTCGGCGGTGTGCTGGCCATGCGCGGTGTGGAGTGGATCAAGAAGCACATCGGCGGCGCTGCAAGCTGGGCCGACCAAGCCATTCAGGAGTGCCGCACCCGCGTAGACGCCTACCTGGAAGAGAAGAAGGCCGAAGGCGGCTGGGGCGGCATGTGGTCGAGCGCTGTCGACTGGGTTGGCGACGACCTATTCGACCTGTGGTAGGCCATGTCTTCCTTCTCTGACGCCGTCGCCCGCGTACGCATTGCGACCTGGGCCGAAGACCCCGAGACCGTTGCGGGACTGCGCGAGGCTCTGCTGTCCTGGGGCCCAGACGCTGGGCTCGTGGCAGACGCTGCCGTCTCCCTCGACCAGGACAACCCCGCAGACGCCCTCACGGCACTCAACGCCGTCGCCCTGCTCCAGCCCGAAGCACGCTCGGTCTCCTCTCGACTGCGCGCGGACGCCCTGACCCAGATGGGTCGCAACGACGAAGCCCTCGCAGTGCTGGCTCCGCTGTCTGGACCCGATGCAGACACCGCACAGGCTCGCGTACTCTTTCGCATGCGGCGCCCCGACGAAGCCACAGCTCTGCTGCAAAAGGTACTCCAGGCCGACCCGACCCACTGGGAAGCACGACTCGGACAAGCGGTGCTCGCTCTCTCCAAGGGAGATGTGGCCGCAGCCCTTCCCCTGCTCGACGCCTTGCGGTTCGACAACCCCCTCGACCCCCGCCCGTACCGAAGTATCGCCAAGGCTTTTCTGCTCATGGGCCAGGCCGAGCGCGGCATTGCGCACCTCGAAGACCTGCTCAACAACCCGCTCCTAGCGTCGCCGGCCATCGCCATGGACCTGGCCGAGCTGTACGCCGTCGCAGACAGAGCGCAGAGCCTTCCCGTCGTGCTCGAAGCGGTCACCCGGGCAGCGCGCGTAGGCCCGTCCCACGCAATTGAGCTGGCCCGACTGTGGCAAGAAGTCCCCAGCAGTGGAGCCATTCGACACATCGCCGGGTCATTTGCCGGCCAAGCGGTTCACGCCCTGCTCATAGCCTTGGCCATTGAAGTGGAAGGGGGGGACGCTCTGGCTGCCTTTGAGCACGTCACCGGTGTTGACCACTGGCTGGTCCACGAGCGCTTGGCAGCGCATCTACTCGCCGCAGGCAGACACGAAGACGCCCTGCCCCACGTACTCGCAGCACAAGAGCGTGCCCCACGAACCGCCGCCGTGCGCATTACGGCCGCGGCTGCGGAGCTGTATACGAACCCGGAAGCGGGATGGAAGGCTCTCGAAACAGCAGCGAGCCACCCATCGCTTCGGGCGAGCGAACGCCGGCGCGCACAGCAAGCACTGACCGCACAAACCTAGTAGGATGGCCGCATCCATGGAGGTCTGATGCTCATTCTACTACTCACTGGCTGCTTCTTGATGGACAGTGATGGCCCCGCAGTTCCCACAGACGCCCCTCCCCCGCCCTCACCGATTGACGAGGTCCAAGCACCCGTGGTCGCTCCGGTCGTTGCCGCCCCTGCCGTCATCATTGGAGAGCCTGACCAGGGCGTTCAAGACATGACCAACGAGACCTTGGCCCGTCAGGTCGCCTCGGCCACCGCCACGTTTAACGCCGCGTCGACCGTTGCAGAGCTCGCTGTCGCGTACGAATACACCCTAAAGGTGTGCGACGACCTCACAACATACGGTCAGGACCACGAGGTGCGCGACTTCGACTACATCGCGTCCAAGGGACCGGGCCTGGTCATCAGCTGGCAGGCTGAGGGCACCGTCGCCGTCTTCGTGCCGACGAGTGAAGCGTGGACCGCCAAAGCCGCCACCACACCCGGCAACGAGGACGACGCGTATTTCGCCATGAGCGACTACGTCTACGACAATGCATCCGCCCAAGGCTGGTCGGTCTGGGAGATGCGCAACTGGGACTACGGCGGCTGCAGTGGGCTCGGAACCGGTGTTGTGCTGGAGTCCATGAAGAAGCTGCAAGCTGCGGCAGAAGCAGGCGACACGTTCGCGGCTCGCATTGCGCCCGTTCGTGAGGCCGCACTGCGTGAGTTGACCCGCACCACTGAGTCCATCACCTTCCAGCGCTGCGACCCCAACACCCTAGAGCCCACAGCCGACGACAAACTACAGGGCGAGATCCAGCAGATTCTCGACACCATCACCCTGACCGATGCCGAGCGCGCGACTCTTGTAGACGCAAAGCCGAAGATTCACGGCGAAGTGTTCCAGGGCGGCTAGACTGACGCTTCGTCGTCTTTCTTGACGGGGGGCGGCGGCTCGGCGGGGACACGGTCGTACACGTCGTCCACAGCGAGTGAAACACCGATGGCATCGAGCTTCACGGTGTCGCCAGCGCGATGACTGGTGAACAGCCAGCCCAGATCCGTGCGTCGGAAGTGCTCTACGCGTTCCTCACCTTGGGTCGTGACCAAGAGCACATGTTCGACGGTCTCGATGGACATGTAGTGCTGAAGCTTGTTGCCGCGGTCGGTCGCTTCGGTAGACGGTGAGAGGACTTCGACGATGACGGTCGGGTTGGTAAGCGCACGGTCGTCGCTGGGGTGAGTCTGTGGGTCCCCGCACACCACGCTCAAATCCGGGTAAGTCAGACGGTCCGTTGTTATAGAGCGAATTCCGATATCAGCGTGATAGTCACGGCAATCGTTCCCATCCAGGGCATTACCCAACCGCCGATGCAGGTTGGCGATGATGACACCGTGCCGGATCGTACCACCCGCCATCGCAATCGCGACGCCATCCCACCATTCATGGCGAACGTCGGTCTCACGCTCAAGGCGACGGGTGTCTTCCATGGAGATGTAGTCGTAGGCGGTGCTGCTCATACCCACAGTCTACCCCGCCCCCCCGCTCTATGCCCAGAGGCAATCGCCCACGCTCAACCGGGCGCCATTCGCGAAGTCCTTGCCGCTGACGGCCTTTCTTCCTGGCGCTTGCACGGTGTCGAGCTGCAGTGCCCCTGTTCCACAGGCGACCACGAGGGGGTCCGTCGACAACAGCGTGCCTGGCGTTCCCGTTCCCTCGGTGACCTGCGCGGCTTTGACCTTGAGCGCTCCAGTCTCACCGGTGATGAATCCGCCGGGCCATGGAGACATGGCACGAATGCGACGGTCCAGCGATGCAGCGTCTTCGCTCAAGTCCAAGGACCCGTGCGACTTTTCGATGAGACCACAGAAGGTGGCAGCGGTCTCGTCTTGGGGGGTTGGGACCAGGTCCGGCAGTCCAGCCAGGGTGTCCACGAGGACCTGTGGCCCCATGTTCATCAGGCGTTCGTACAGCGAACCTGCAGTCTCGTCCTTTGCAATCGGCGTACTGGCGGACAGGTAGACATCCCCTTCATCCAGGCCGAGTGTCATGCGCTGCGAGCACACGCCCGACTCGGTGTCGCCAGCGAGAATAGCGGCCTGAATCGGAGCGGCACCACGCCAGCGCGGCAGGAGCGAGCCATGAACGTTCACACAGCCGTAGGTTGGACCGTCTAGGTAGTGAGACGTCAGAATACGCCCGTAGGCCACCACAACCGCCACATCTGCGTTGACTGCAGCGAACTGATCTGGGAACGGCCCACGCTTGATGGCCCGTGGCTGAACAACGTCCAACCCAAGCTCGCGTGCACGCACAACAACAGCCGGCGACTGCATCTTCTTGCCACGGCCCGAAGGCTTGTCTGGGCGACTGACGACCAAGGCAACGTCGTGTCCGGCATCAACCAAGGCTTGCAGGTGCGGCACGGCGAAGTCCGGCGTGCCGAAGAAAACAACTTTCACAGGGCCAACGCACGGTCGCGGGACTTGGCCTTCTTCAGGTAGCGACGCTTGCGGAAGTTGCTGACGCGGTCAAGCAGGACCGTACCCACTAGGTGGTCCAGCTCGTGCTGAACAATGACGGCCTCGAACTCCTCAAACCACTCGCTGTGCGGGTTGCCCTCGGCGTCTTGCCACTCCACGAACACGCGGAGATTGCGGGTGACTTCCACCTCAAACTCAGGCACGGACAGACAGGTCTCACGCCACGGAATGGTCTCTTTCGACCGTTGGGTGATGCGCGGGTTCACCATCTTGTACAGACGGGTTCCGCGTTCGTCTCCCTCGCCGGGGTCCACCACAATGATGCGGCGGCCGTCGTCGACTTGTGGCGCTGCGAGTCCAACCCCGGGTGCCGCGTACATGGACTCAGCCATGTTCGACAACAAGGTAGCGAGCGCGGGACCGAACTCGTCCTCACGGACGTCGCGAGCTTCCGCTGCCAGGGTGGGATGAGGAACGGTAATGATAGTGAGAAGGGCCATGCTGCACTCCGAAGGAGCACCCATAATCCTTCAACTGGCGTCGTCGACCACCAAAGCCACAGCGGGGACAGCAGACTCTTCCGCAAGCCAGCGCGAAGCAGCATCTTCCAGGGAGCCGTCCGTCGTGGGCAAAAGCTCGTTGTGAACGCGATCTGCGACCTCACCCTGGGTGGAGTTTCGCACGCTCGTGCGTCGTCGCCAGCCCCCAACCACTTGAGCAATCGTGACAGACGATGGCGGCCTAGCCATTGTGAACGCGTCTTCCACCCGGACGACAATACCGTCTTCTTCGAGCACCCCAAGCACCCGCCACATCGCCCGTGGCGAAATGCTCATCGTTGCAGCCAGTTCAGTGGGTTCGGTGAGGCCTTGCCCGGCAACAAAGCGTGAAGCAATGCGCACAGCCACTTCTACGGCGACCGTCACATCCACCGCCCGAAGCGTCGATCGTGTGCGTTCCCACTCTTCTTTCTCGGCTTCGAGCAGGGAGGTGTAATTCTGAATGACGTAGGCCACTTCGACACCGAGCAGGACGAACATCCACATGCAGTACAACCACAGGAGGAACACCGGAATAATGCCGACGGAACCGTAGATGACGCGGAGCGGGTCGTCGCTTCCAAAGACGCTGACGTACCACGGGAAAACGCGCCCAAGCGCCGTCACCAGCAATGACGAGAACGCGGCCCCAACCATGGCTGGACGCCAGCGGACCCGCGTAGACGGGAACAGCTTGAGGGCACCGAGGAACACGCCAAAGAGCATCACGGGACTGACGATAGACAGCGGCAGCCAGCTTGCTTCGACCGGCACCTGCGACAGCGTGTTCTGACTAGTGATGATGACGGCCAACGCCAACAACGGCATGGCGGTGACCGCAAAGTAGATGTTCAGGATTCGCGAGAGGAACGGCCGCTCAACAGGAACGCCGTAGATGTCGCAGTAGGCCGCTTCAATCATGAGCATCAAGCGAGAGGCGACGAACAGCAGGCCGACAACGCCGACCACTCCCAGTCCCGTCAGGTCGACCTTGATGAGACCGGGCAGCAAGAACTCGCGCACTTCGGGAATATCGCCCATGAACGTGCCAAACAACACGGTCTCGATGGTGTCTAGGTTCGCTTCCAACATGCCGGTAGCACCCAAGATACCGAACACGAGCAACAGAAATGGAACCAGGGCAATGAGGGTGGCGTAGGCCATGGCGCCAGCACGAACGAACGCCCGGTCCCGCTTGAGCTTGTTGTAGAAGACAATCGTCCACCGCACGACCGCTTGCAGGGGTCCTACAAGCGGATGCCGGTCCTGTGACGCTGTGACGCGGTCATACCAATCTCGCAGTCCTGCAATCACGGAGTGGACCTGGTCCAGTGACCGCTTCGCCCGCCACGCTTTTCGATGAGCTGGATGGGTCCAATGACCATGCCTTTGTCGATAGCCTTGAGCATGTCGTACACCGTCAGTAGCGCTGCACTGACGGACGTCAACGCCTCCATCTCAACCCCGGTTCGCCAGATAGTGCGCACCGTAGCTTCGCAGTGCACCCGTGACGCCGCCTCATCGACCGACAGGGTCACCGTCACGCCTGAGAGCGGAAGCGGGTGACACAGCGGGACCAGATCGGAGGTTCGCTTGGCCGCTTGAATGCCTGCGAGCTGGGCAATCGCCAGCACGTCGCCCTTCTTGACGACACGAGCAACGACCGCTGCCAGTGCCTCTGGGCCGAGCGCAATGCTGCCTTGTGCGGTTGCCGAGCGCGCAGTCACATCTTTGGCGGACACATCCACCATTCGGGCGTTTCCAGCATCATCTAGGTGGGTCAAGTCGCTCATGGTCGTCTCCGGCGCCACCGTATCGCGTCCCAGGCTCGATCAGAAGCGCAGCGACAGCGCCAGTCCGTTTGGCGTCGGAGACAGGTGAAGCTGACTGATGCCAGCGCTGTCCAGTGCACGGTCGATGTGACGAAACTGAACGGCGGCGCAGATGACGCCAATGATGGGTGCAAAGCCACCAATAACCAGCGGAATCGCGAGCCAACCTACGGATGAGGCCACCATGCCCCCAATCGCAAACTGCGACGAGACACCCAGTCCGAACACCCGGTTAACCACGCGAACAGCCGTGAACGACGCCACCGAGCTGACGATTCCGCCAATGAAGTAGCTTCCGCCACTCGCCACGCTGAGCAAGCCTAGAACGGCGGCGGCACTCCCAGTCCTGGCAAACACGCCGCCAGATGCCATCGCACTCAACGGAATCACGGTGATGCCGCCAACGACCGTCATGATCACACCCACACGGTGCATCCGTCGGGCCTTCCTGTAGCGAGCACGCTCAAACGCCATGTCTACCGGGGCGTCACGACTCGAGGTCAGGGGCGTTGAGCTCGGTGCAGGGACGAACGGCTGGCGGATGTCGAGGTCTGCACCGGAAACCGGAGCAAATCCGTCGGAAAGCTGTGGAGACGCCCGGGACACGTTGGTCCAAAGCAACAGGATGACACACACCCACAACACACGACTCATTACGGCTCCACCACCGCGCCCGCGTTCACTCTAGCGCCGAACTGGGCACACACGCACACTGTTACTGGAAAAACAATGGGGCACTCCCACCCAATCACCTCGTGGGACGCATGCTACCCACCGTGCAAGGAGGGACCATGTTTCCAAGACTTACTGGCGTGATGGGGCTGCTCGTCACGGCGGGCTGCGCACATCAGGCGCCCATTGATGTTGCAGCACCCCAGGTTGACGAGGCGTGCAGAAGAGACTTCTCGGTTCGTACCCAGGCTGAACTCGCAGTCGCAGCTGCCTGTGTTCACATTGATGGCTCGCTGACAATCCAGAATCTACGAGGTGGGGCTCTCGAACTGCCCCTACTGGAGTCCGTTTCCGGTCGCCTCTCCATCCTGGACAACGACGACGCCGTCGACTTGTCTGGTCTCTCCAAGCTTCGCACTGTGGGCCGTCTGAACATCGAGGGCAACCGCGACCTAGCCAGTCTCTCCGGGCTGTCCGAACTCCGCCACGCCCAGCAAGTACGGATTATCCACAATGATTCTCTTCAATCCTTGTCCCACTTATCCAACCTTGAGGCGGTAGAGGGGCCGCTCACGGTCAGCACCAACGACAGCTTGACCGGTTTGGACGGACTGTCTCAACTCACGGAAATCCATGGAGACGTGACGGTAGAGCTCAACGCTGTGCTTGGCTCCGTGGACGGTCTCTCCGGTGTGACGGCCATTGCAGGCTCTCTCACGGTGCGGGGAAACGCCGCTCTCACTGACCTTCAAGGCCTGTCTAAGCTTCAGACTGTCTCTGGCCTACGGATTGCCCAGAACGACGCCCTCGAGAGCCTGGAGGGTCTATCGAGACTCAGGGCTGTAGCAGGGAACGTCGAGATTGACCTCAACCCCACTCTCAGCAACCTCGATGGACTGTCGAACATTTCCACCGTGGACGGTCGCCTGACGGTTCACGCCAACCCAGCGCTGATCCAGGTGGATGGCTTGTCGAATCTCACCGCTATTGGGCAGGACTGCTCCATGTTCGGCAACGCCACGCTAGCCAGCCTGGAAGGCCTCGCAAGCCTCGAGTCTGTAGGCGGGGCCCTGTCCATCCAGAGCAACGAGGAGCTCAAGAGCCTTGCGGGTCTGTCCACGCTTCACACGGTCGGCGGCGATGTCTTGATTCGGGACAGTCAGATGCCCTCTGTAGACGCACTGTCCGCGCTGACCCTGGTGGGCGGCACGCTGACGCTGCGGAACAATCCCGCGCTCGAGCAGATCGATGGTTTGTCTGCACTGACCGGGGTGGAAGGCAGTGTTGAGATGCTGGAGAACCCCTCGCTCACGGGAATAAATGGTCTGTCTGGGCTGGCCACAATCGGCGGTAGCATTCGTGTTCGTGAGAACGACAGCCTGCTGCATGTGAATGGCTTCGCAGGACTCGTCGAGGTCACAGACATATCCGTCCGACGGAATCCACTGCTCATAGACCTGGCCGGATTGACGGAGTTGGCAAGCGTTCAGGGCAATCTACATCTGGTCTCCAACGATTCACTCACCAGTCTTCGCGGGCTCTCCCAGCTCGCTAGCGTGGGAGGTACCCTGGCCATCGGGGGCAACGCCAAGCTGTGCCAGGCAGAGGCGGTGGACGCGCTGCTCGCGCAGCTTGAGGTCGGTGGGGAGTCCCAGACGGGCGAGAACAAGGACGACTGCTAGACATCCAAGTCTTCCATTGGACCTTAGAAACGCATCGACATGGCGAAACCGCGGGGTGTTGGTACAATGTGAAACTCTGCAACGCCAATGTCCCTGAGCGCCCTATCCACCTGCTGGAGCTGAACCACACCACAGATGATGCCCACGATAGGTGCAAAACCACCAAAGATAATCGGGGTCAACAAGATGCCGGCAGTCGACGAGACAAGACCCCCAATCGCAAAGTCTGTCCTCACCTGAGTTCCAAATGCCGCATTCACCGCATGAGTTGCATTCAATGCGCCCAAGCTAGAGAGAATGCCGCCCGTGTAGTAAGCGCCGACTGCGCCCACCAATCCCACACCGAAGACCGCGGTCAATCCTGGATCTCCGCTGAATCCAGCGGCAACCAAGCCCAGCGTCAGCGGCAACACCGCAACGCCGCCAACCAGTGTCGTAATGTTCCCTGCACGATGCAGAGAGCGTCCCCGCTCATAACGGTCCCGCTGGCGAGCCATCTCTTCAGGGGACGCTGGCTCGCCTTGGAACAATGACCGCGAAGACGTCGACTCTCCGATTGGCGCCGGCGAAAAAGCATCCCGTTCGCCGGACGTCTCGCCCTCCGGTTTGTCGAGGTCGTCTTGAGCCAGCTCGGTGCGTACCATCATGGCGGTCTGCATCCAAACAGGCTTGGCGTAGGCTGCTGACAAGTCCGGAGCAGCCTGCGCGGATGTCGCCAGACACACGGCCAAAACTACGGAACCCAACACTCGCCTCATCGTCTCATCTCCCAGATTCGCGGCACTGTAGCGCACTCGCATGGTCATCGTGAGGACGAAGCCACGTTTCCGGTCACCTGGCCATGTTCTGCATCAGAAGCGCATGGACATGGCAAACCCACGCGGTGTTGGGGCGAGCTGAAATTCAGCGACGCCGAGGTCTTCAAGGGCGGATGTCACCTTGCGAAACTGTACGACGCCGCAGATGACGCCCACAATCGGAGCAAACGCTCCAATGATGAAGGGCGTAAGAAGAATGCCGGCGCCGGACGAGACCATGCCTCCAAGAGCTACACCCCGGTCGATGTCTAAGCCAAACGCCGCATTCACAGCGTTCGTAGCAGTTTACGCTCCGACACTCGAGACAATGCCCCCGGCAAAGTAGGAACCAATGCTCCCGACAACGCCGATACCGAAGACCGTTGCCAACACGGTGCTGCCATCGAAGGCCGTCACCAAGAGACCGTAGGACAGCGGTAGGAAGGCGGCGGCACCAACTACCGTCATGATGTTGCCGGTACGGTGCATCTTCCGGCCCCTCTCGTACCGGTCACGCTGACGGGCCATCTCTTGCGGGGAAGCAAGCGCTTGGCCGAGTGCGGGTGCAGTCGATGGAGAGGACGAAGCCCCAGAGGGCGCCGGAGTGAACTGTCGGCTGGACCGGCTGGGCTGAACGGACTCGTCTGGCGTGGCAGGGGCCTGCTCGTCGTTCGGCTTGTCTAGGTCATCTTCGACGAGCTCCGTGCGAGCCATCATGGCCGTCTGCATCCACAGCGGCTTGGCGTAGGCCGCTGACAAGTCCGGAGCAGCCTGTGCGCTTGTAGCCAGACACAATCCACCCATCACAGCCGCATAGACTAGTCTCATCGTACTATCTCCGTCGTTCGGTGCAACCAACGACGGCTCAATAGGCTTACAGGGTGAGGCCGACCATTACACCCTGTGTCGTGGGAGCGACGTACCAGGTCACCGCATGCTGTCGAAATCCCCGACGCGCACGCGCCATCTGCACGGCGGCAAGTCCAAAACCGCCCACCGCTGACCCAATCAAGCTGTACCCCTGGGTGACGGGCACCAAGACCACACCGGCTGCGAATACGGCGACGCCAGCGACACCAGCCCAAGGATTGGGCCGATAGCCAAACGCGTTGGCAACCGCAGCATCGGCATTGGCCGCACCGATATTCGCGGCAAACAACCCGGTGAGCGCAGCACCCGCGGACCCCACCGAGAGCAGCCCCGTCACAATCGCAGCAGGCTCATTCCCGCCAAAGGCAGACGAGATGAACCCAACAAAGCTGGGTCCAAACACGACCATTCCGCTGATTCCGAACACCATCCCAGTGTTGTGCAGTCGTCGTCCACGGTGGTACCGCTCCAGGTAGTCGGGCATCACCACAAGCGGCGCGGGCCGAGACGGTGCGTCTTGTGCATAGAACGCCGAAAGCGACGGGATGGTATTGGCCGTGGATGCCTGCGCACTACCTGCGAGGTTGAGCGTGACCACGGAGATCAAACTCAAAAACACACGCTTCACAGCGCTGTTTCCGTCACCACCGGCCCGTCATCAATCGCGGGCGTTGTGTCCAAGGTCTGTCGCGGCGGGTCTTGCAGCAAGGCCTCAGCGCGAACTCCCATCCACCGCCAAGCGTACTTCACCAACACACCATCGGCCGAGTACCACAGCTGCATCTTGCCTGCGGGAGGCTCAATCTCGTAGCCCTCTGCAAGCACCGTCTGCCCGTCAATCACAATGTCTGAAGCGCCGAGGCGCGTCACCGGGGTCTGCCAGATGAGGCCGTCTTCCGCGGTGAGGACACGGGCGTCCGTGAAGGTCCAGATGGGGACACGGGAGCCTGGATCCAGCAAGTCCGCAGTGGACAGGTCCACCGAGTTCGCTGGCAGGTCTTCGGACCGAACACCGCGACGCTCCACAGAGGTGAGCGTCCAGCCGTAGCCGTCTTGACGCGCTTGGTATTCAGACAGGCTGCCGTTTTGATCGACCGACGCATGAAACGCGGCGGGACCCGAGCCAGCAACTGCAGTCATCCGTTGCTGAAACGTCGCCTGCTGGTCCATCACCGAGGCGTTGATATCCGTCCACACCCGAAGGACACGACGCGGGTCTGTGGGGTCGTCGATGGTCTGAACATCCAAGGTTCGGTGCCCAACGATATTACCGTTGAGTTGGATGTCCCAAGTGTATGAGTCGGTAGTGTCTGCGGAGGCCAGGGAGGCCAAGAGGGCGAGCAGCATCATGGGGAAGGCTCCAGGGGGAGAGCTGTTTAGCGGGTCCGTTGCTTCGCATCCACCGCATCGAACCCGAGAGGCCTTCCCAGATTCCCCTTCAGCGCGATAGGGACGCCCATGGCTACATCCCCGTCCCAGACAGAACTCAATCGTCAGCGCGTCTCACGCGAGACAATGGTTGGTACCCCGCTGCGCATTGGCGGTCCGCGTGTGGCCATGGTGTACCCGTCGCCGTACCGCGTTGCGATGAGCTCTCTGGGCTACCAGTGGCTGCTCATTCAGCTCCGCAATGCCGGTCTTCAAGCCGAGCGCGTACTGCTGCCTGATGACGTGGCCAATGAGCGTCGCATGCGCCAAGTGCCTCGGTCTCTCGAGACCGAAACACCGCTGTCTCACTTTCCCATCTTGGCGGTCTCTCTGGCCTATGAGATGGAGCTCGGCGGTCTGGTCGAGCTGCTTCAGCTGGCAGGTATTCCGGTCCTCGCCAAAGACCGTGGCCCACACGACCCGGTCATCTTGTTGGGTGGCCCGCTCACCTTCAGCAATCCGCTGCCCGCATCTCCGTTTGTGGACGCCATGCTGCTCGGCGAAGCCGATGAGACCTGCATGCCCGCAATTCGTTCGCTATTCGACACAGACAGTCGCCAGTCGTGGCTAGACGCTGTCGAGAAGCTGCCCGGAGCCTTCATCCCCGAACGCCACGGAACGGTCTTGCCGGCGGTCGCCAAGGCCACCGACTCGCTCCTTCCGGCACGCAGCGGAATCTTGTCACCAGACACCGAGCTGGCCAACATGTTCATGCTCGAAGGCGAGCGTGGGTGTCACCGGCAGTGCAGCTTCTGCGTCATGCGCCGCTCCACCAACGGCGGAATGCGCCTGGTTTCCCCCGAGCGTGTTCTTTCGTTCATCCCAGATGAGGCGAAGAAGGTGGGCCTCGTGGGCGCCGCCATCTCTGACCATCCCAAGCTGGTAGATGTCCTAGAGACACTCGTCGAGACCGGCCGAGGTATTGGTGTGAGCAGCCTTCGCGCAGACCGTGTGGCGCGACGTCCACAGATTGCAGCCCTGTTGCGCAAGAGCGGTGCACGCACCCTCACCGTAGCGAGCGATGCGGCGAGCCAACGTCTGCGCCGGACCATCAGCAAGGGCACCACCGAAAAGCAACTCATCGAGTGCGCCAAGATTGCGGGAAGCGTGGGCTTTGAGACACTCAAGGTGTACATGATGGTTGGCCTACCAGACGAGCAGCAAGAAGACTACGACGAGCTCATCGACTTCACTCGTCGCCTGTCCACCCACATCAAGGTTGCACTGGGCGTGGCTCCATTTGTTGCCAAGCGCCACACCCCGCTAGATGGCACCCCCTTCGCCGGCATCAAGCCCGTGGACAAGGCGCTCAAGTACATCAAGAACGGCCTACGCGGCTCACGTGCTGAGCTTCGCAGCGCATCAGCACGCTGGGCATGGGCGGAGTACCAGCTCGCGCAGGGCGGGCCAGAGGCTGGCCTCGCCGTGCTCGATGCGGTCAACGCTGGCGGTCGGTTTGCAGACTACAAACGCGCGTTCAACGAAATCAACGTTGAGACAATGCGCCCGTGGGCCTTTGAGAAGGCTGCAAAGTAGACCGAGCCCAACGGATCGGTCAAAACCTAAGGCCAGCCCCTAAGGAGCGGCGGGAGCTTCCTGTTGGCCGTCACGGGCACGCAGGAGGGCTTCTTGCATGCGCTGACGCCCCGCTTCGTCGAGACCCGTGTCCTTGGCCACATCATCGAGCATCTCGTCGATCATACCTTCGCGAGTCAAGCCCGTGTCGTCGCCGTTGGCCTGTTCCTCGGCGGTATCGACGGGCTGACCGTCAGGTCCAACACGTGCCACTGGCTGACCATCAGCATCCGTGCCGTCTCCAGCACCCCGGATGATACCCCCCGGTTCTGCGGCATTACCGGGCTCCACGCCTGCAATAGGCCCGACGTCAGGGTTGGAATCAACGGAAGTGTCTGGGCTGGTCATATACAGCATCAGACCACCCAATAGTGCTGCTACCACCACAATAACCGCACCAATAACAACGTTTCGACTCGAGTCCATTCAGGCCCTCCCCAGCGCACACTATCGCACAAGACAACACTGGGGAAGCGCGGTTCCCAACACTGTCTCCCTCGCGGTACTCTCCAGCCATGCCGTTTCCAGCCAGCCTCGACGACCAGACCTTCGCCACCCCCCAGGAACTGGCGGCTGCTGTGCTCCAGCGAGCCAATCACAAGCCGGATACCGACCACCTCTTGGCCCAGGCAGCACAGACGGGAGTGCTGTCCAGAGACGAAGCCGTTGGTTTGTGCGCGGCACTGGTTCAGACGGGTCGTCCGGTGGCTGTCGCTGTCGGGGCGCGGCTGGCTAAGCGCCTAGACGACCCCGCTCTGTGCGGGCTGCTTCTGTTGGCTCATGCGGCATTGGACATGGGAACTCTGCTGCAGTCTGCCGGTGATGACACCAGCGTCGAAGACCTCTTGCTCGGTGCCGCAGCGGCATTGGCAAAAGACAATGATGAATACCGAGCAGACGTGCTCCGACGCTTGAGGATCACGGGTCTTGGGGGTGACGAGGCACGACTCGTGGCGCGTCACGGAACCGCCAAAGAGATTGCCCTGTCCTTGCCAAGCGTTTTGCTAGAGGGACTGCCGGCGGACTGTGCCGAGTCGATTGCCGCTGGGCTCAAGCGAGGCGGACCGCACAAGCAGGCGATTCTGGATGCCCTGACACCCTTGGCTCCCGCAGACAAAGCCAAGGTGTGGATGGCCGCACGACGGATAGGTGTGGAGCTGCCTGACTCGTAGCAGGTTGATCTGAAACGTCAGTGAGACTGTGCAAAGCCGTCATCTGTACCAACCGGTCTCGCCCCACTGCTCCACGACAAGCGGCCGACTACACTGACTGTCGGAGTACTCATGAAGCGATTCATCCTTGGCGGTCTTGCACTATTGGCCATCGGCAGCTTGGCCGTCGTAGGGACTGCTATCTACTTGTATAGCAGCATCTTCGGTTCACATGCTCCGCTGGAAGATGGCCTCATTGTCGGACCCTCAACTCTGATTGTAGACGGGTTCACGGCTATGTACAGTGTGCCTACAGATTCCGGAGTGCTGCTGATAGACGCCGGAATGGACGCAGAAGGCAAGGCTCTACAGGCAGCGCTCGCGACCCAAGGCTTCACTCTGGATGACGTTCTCGCGGTCTTCCTGACCCATGGCCACGGCGACCACATCGCCGCGATTCCCCTACTCAACGCACCGATCTACGCGCTGTCGGCCGAGTCGGACCTTGTGGCTGGAACGGTGGCTTCCGACAGCCTCGTTGGCGGCATGGTGGGTGCCGCGCCTACGGGAATCGAGGTGACCTTTCCGGTGGAAGACGGCACCAAAGTGACGGTGGACGGCGTGGAGGTACAGCTGCTTGCCATCCCCGGACACACCCCTGGAAGCGCCGCAATCGTCATTACAGACACCGTCTTCATTGGCGACAGCGGCAACGCGCACAAAGACGGCAGTGTTCACGGCGCCACGGGTATCTTCTCGGAAGACCTGGACCTCAACCACGCCCAGTTGACGGGCCTGACCGCACGCTTGCCGCCAGAGGTGTCCACCGTGGCGTTTGGACACACCGCGCCCACAACGGTGGATGCACTGGGTGCCTTTCGCGGCGACTGATGCGTGCAAAGACCCGCCTGCCCAGCGCGTGTGCTGGGGCACGAAATCGGCCGTAATGGTTGCTGCTCGGACAGGGTCATACCCGCCAGGTCGGAGGTAATCATGATTCTTACCCTGCTTTCACTCGCGTTCGGCGCAGACGTTTTCCCCAGCACGTTCAACCCTTCCGCCGTCCAATTCTCACAGGGTCAGCGCCTGCAAGTGGAGATGGACCTTGGCGCCATGCGCAGTAAAGGCCAGTTTCTTGGCAGCTGGCAGAGCGACGATGTCGTGGGCGGTGCTCGGACCGCCTTCGACCTGACCGACAGCGTGCGCATCACAGCAGGTGCACACTCGTGGCGTCGCGTGCGGTCGTCCACGTCGTTGTGCTGTGTGCTGGACTCCCGGCCTGACCTCACCAACTCATCCGTCAAAGACTCCACGGTCCTAACGGCGACCGCAGGCGTCTCGGTTCAGTGGCTCAAGACCCCCACTGTGACCTCCCGAGCCTACCTGCGCGTGGGCAGCTTCGTGCAGCTGGGAGCAGCCGTACACTGGCAGTCTCCGACCGACCGCTGGGGCCTGGATGCATCGTGGGGTCCGGGAGTCTCTCTGCAAGATGAGCGACAGGACGTCGAGCGCGGCCAGCTGGCGACGGTCTCCTACTTACCCGAGGTGGGCTGGTCGTGGTTCCCCGCCCCCGGTGGCGCAACCTCCGTCCGGCTGGGACTGACGGCATGGACTCCGACCCTGACCGCACGCATGGGCACGGAGACGGTGTACGCGCAGTTGACCGCAATGCCTTGGGTGCCCGGCGTCTTCGAGCGTGGTGCTGCCGGCCAGGTCGCCGTCGGCGTCACCCTCTAGCGGGCACACCACTGGTGACCGACGGGGTCGCTCCGGAAGGCTTCGGAGTTCACATCGGGACACGCCTCGCGAATGGCGTCCTTCAGCTCGGTGACCTGGTCCCAGTCGAGCGCCATGGCGTCGTACACCAAGGGGATGGAGCCGGGGCCATTGCGAACCGTGTCGAGGTGAGCGGCGAAGGTGCCCTCGCCTGTCACCCACATCGTCTCGAAGTTCTCGATGAAGTCCGCAACCAGCTCAGGGTAGCGGTACGCTTCGAGGAAGGACACGTTCTCGAAGGTGTCGAACTCGGCGTTATTGGACAGGTTGTAGCTGCCTGTAGCGACCATCTCTTCGTCGATAACCAAGTACTTGTGGTGCATTTGGTCGGCGTAGTGGTAGTCCCAGCGGTAGGCGTAGTGCTTGAACCGGACGTCCACGCCGGCAGCGTGTAGGGCGTAGCCAAAGTGCAGGCCGTCGTCGTAGCAGCCTGCGGTCTGACCAGGTGTTGTGGCGGTCTGCAGGCAGTCTTCGAAGTCGGTGACTTCCGAGGCGAAGTACCCGGCACTGACATACTCTTGGCTGTCCAAGTACACCCGAACCGCAACGCCTTCGTTCGCCTTCGCAATCAGTGCTTCGGCAATTTGACGTGACCGCAGGTGGCCAGAGGCAACCCACACCGACTCGTCAGCGCTCTCAATGAGCTCGACCAAGGCGTCGCGGACATGGTGCACTCCGGCTTGGCTTCCGAAGGTGGGACCGTAGCGAGTGGACTCGTAGGTACGGAAGTTGGACGACGTGAAGATGGCATCCGAGCCGGTAGCCGAAGCGACCATGGCATCCGTGATGTCCATGCACGGCACCTCAGCAATCGCTTCGTTCCACTCGACCAAGCGGCCATTGTCCCACAGCAGGTTGAACTCTTGCTGGAATCCGAGCAACAAGCGCGCGTCACCTTGGGCAACCACCATGTTCTCGTCAAAGCGCGTGGCCGCGCCATACGACCAGTTTCCGCTTCCGCTGGCGAGAATACCCGTAGAAGCATCATCAAGGTTGAGCCGCGCGCCGTCGAAGATGGCGAACTTGTGGTGCTGAGTCTTGTTGACCCAGCGCACTTCAATGCCCATGTCTTCGAGCGCTGCCGAGCGGGTTCCGGCCGGGTCTCGGCGGTCGTCCGAGGCACCGTTGAACAAGAAACGAATGCTGACGCCGCGGTCTTGCGCGCGGTCCAAAGCGTCGAGCACTTGGCTGTCGCGGAAGCTGTACATGGCCACGTCAATCGAGCGCTCGGTCGCGTCAATCAGGGCAACAACGCGGGTCAAGTGGGACGCGTGGTAGTCCTGCGGGGAGAAGATGGTCTCGGCGGTTCCGCACTGGTCCAGGCCCCACTGGGTGAGCGTTGCCATGGCAGACGGCCCAACCTGACGGACCGCATCGACGTCTGCGAGCGACGCGAACAGGGCGTCATCTGCGGTACCGGGTGTGGCGTCAGCGCCATCCCGATGAGCGACGATTTCGCGGGCGGCGCGGCTGTGTAGGTCAATCGCCAAGAACGCGTCTACGTCTGTGCTCGGTGCGTTCACGAAGGTCAGAAGCTCGTCCACCGGGCAGGTGTAGGGAGCCGGCTCGACCACACCGTCGCAGCGGTCATCACCAAGCGTCAGCAGCTGGGTCATGGCGGCGGGGCCCACGTAGGAGACGTCGTCTACGTCTATGAGTGTGAGGAAGGTGACGTCATCAGCGGTACCCGAGACGCCGTCGTTGCCGAGTCGCGTAGCAGCAATGTTCGATGCCGCGCGGCTGTGCACACCGAGTGCCCTCAGCGCGTCCGCAGTGGATGCCGGGTCGTTGACCACAGCCAAGGTTTCTCGTGCTTGGCAGTCACCAATCTTGGCGAGTGCGGCAGCATCGAGAGCCACGTCAAAGCGGCCATCTTGGGTGGGCTCAGACAGACCACACGCTGCGAGAAGAACCAATGGAAGAAGTCGAAAGGCCATGGGGCACCTAGTCTGATCGTGTGAATAGGCCGACTCTGCGGCCTTCAAACACGATCAATGGGCTCTCGTATGGAGAGCGCGTGCACCATCTACCCGCCATCTAGGGTGTCTCACCAGACGTGTCAAGCGACGGATCAGCCCTTACGTCGGCGTCTCTACTCGACCGTCCGCGTGAATCGCAAAACGCTCTTGGCCCCTAGGATGTACCGGCCCATTGTCCGGCCACGGCCAGCGACCAAACTGGCCTGCATGGTAGTCGGTGAACGCTTGGCGAATCTCTTCTTCGGTGTTCATGACGAAGGGACCGTGCTTGGCGACCGGCTCGCCAATGGGGCGCGCCTGTAGCAACAGCAGCTCGGCCTCTGTGTCGCCGTTGACCAGCGACACCGCCTCGTTGGGACGCAGCTGGATGGCTACTTCTGGAGACACGTCCCGGTCTGCGACCCGCAGAGTGGCCCCCTTGAACAGGTAGGCCACGCGATTGGTGCCTGCCGGACCTGCTGGCAGCGTGTAGTGTCCGCCCGGCGGAATGCGAATGGTCCAGATGGCGATGCCACTCTCGGGACGGGACGCCCACGAGTTGGGCGGCGGTGACGGCGCTTGAATGCCTTCCAACCCACCCACAATGGTCACCACTTCCGTGCCCACACCGTTGCTATCGGTGAACGTGTGGCGCGGAATCTGGTGGTTCCACAACATGGTGAAGTACGGGTCGACCAACTTGTCACTGGCGGGCAGGTTGAGCCAGATCTGGAATAGCTCCAGCGGGTTGTCGTCGTCTTGGTCGAGAAGCGGGAACATCTCACAGTGCTCAATCCCCCGCCCCGCCGTCATCCATTGAACGTCCCCGTCGCCAAAGCGGGCGGTGGCGCCTAGGGAATCGCTGTGGTCAATGCGTCCACGTCGGACCAGAGTGATGGTCTCAAACCCACGATGCGGGTGCTTGGGAAAGCCCGGAACGACGTCTCCGTGGTACATGCGCCAGCCGTCTTTCGGCGTGAAGTCCTGCCCAATGTGCCGGCCCGCGAGTGACGCGTCTGGGCCCATTTGCTCGTTGCCATTTGGGTATTTGTCGTCATGGTAGACGCAGAACAAGAACGGGTCGAGGGTCTGCCACTGAAAGGAAACGGGGGCGACTGCAAGGACGGGTGAGGACATGGTGTTCTCCTGGTGACGCATACCTAGTCACCGGTGATTCGAACGAAAGGGCAACGCAGTGTTCGAGGATGGGGACCGGTGCCTGCGGCTCATGCGCGGTCCTCCACATCGGCAGACGTTCGGGCGCCTTGGGGATTCGGTTGCCGCGCGAACAACCAAGGCCCCCAAACGCCCTGTCACACAGGGAGCTTCTAGCGGTACCAGATCCCTGAGAAGCTGTCAGCGACGTCGTTCTTGAACCGGCTATCCCCAGTGGTCAACGTCGCGAGCCACTGGCTCCCCCGGCTGCCGATGCCGTCGCACATCAACCCCATGTGTCGAGACACGGACAAGGTCTCTCCTGTGTTGAGGACCATGCTCGCGTCGTCCCAGAACCCGAAAGTGCCGTCGGAGGCGTTCGGGAAGTCCAAGGTGGTCTCGTTCCACACTGAGCCCTGGGCGAGCTTGAACGTTGAGCCAGAGCCACCTACGTAGAAGGTGCTGACAATGGACCCATCACCAAACAAGCGCGAGTCCCGAATGGCGTGCCAGGCGTCGAAGGAGTCCGGCGCATTGATTCGGCGCTGGTAGTACCGCCCAGAGTTCCCAGCCGCCGACTGACTGTAGTCCACCCGATACACCCGGACGGAAGAGGCGATGTGAAGGGCATTGGTGAAGGGCCGGTCCAGAAAGCTCATCTGCGCAGACGACGGCTGACTCGAGGTCTGAAGAAGGGCCGGGTTCACGTGGGCCGTAGGATTGGCCACAATGTTGATATATTCGGTGTCGGTGACGGGGAAATTACCAGCGCCTACCTTGCCAATCACCGTCCATCCGCCGCCGTCTGTGGTCATATCGCAGTACAGATCCAACGCGGAGATGGGCCCCGCACCGTCTGGATCTACGGTGTACACGCCATTGCCCATGTCCCCGGCGTACGAGTACCCAGCGTTCGTTGGGTGGCGGTAGTCATCGCAAGACGACGCCGCAGTGTTGTCCGACCATCGACGCACCGAGCCAAAGTCAACGACGGTCCGAACCCCACCCACGGGTAGCCAAGCGCTCCCGTCGCAGACCTTGAGATTGCGGGTGGAGGAGTCCCAGACGAGCTGACCCTCCGATTCGCATGCAACGGCAGAGCCCGTGGTGTCCACCTCGACCGACCGCGCCACATGCGCCCGCGGCACGCTGCCAATGACCGAGCGCGGGGTCATCTCTGTGGTGCCGTCAACAGCGACACCCACTTCCACATCACCGGTGAACCAGCTGGTGTCTACGCCATCAAGGACCACCGAGTAGTAGCCGCCCTGGAGGGACACCGAGCTGAAGGTCCAGCTATTGGACTGTCCCGAGCCGTAGTAGGCGGTGACCACAATGGAGTGCTCCCCGTTGAGTGGAGCCCCACTGACGTCTACGAGACGACCGGAATGGGACAGGTCAAAAGGGGCTGCGACCGCAGCGAATGGGGCGAGGGCTAGGGCCCAGGCGAGGATGTGGTGCATCAGTTCTCCGTGCTGCGGAGTTTAGCACCTTGTGGAGTGGGCACCGCACGTAGGGGAGGGTGATTTGGGGTCGTGGTTTGGGACGGAGTGGTTCGCATAGGTCTGGGCGTGCCTGAACTGGCTCAGTCGTTGGCGAGTGACTGTTCCACGGCGGACACATCGGTTTGGGTGCGCTGAGAGGAGAAATCCCAAAGCGGCACTACCCGCCCCGCACTTCCTCTATGCAATGGAATCGCGGGGTTACCCTGACCATGCTGATCATCAACCCGATCACACGAAACCTTTTTGTTTGATTGATGCCTTCCGCTACAATCGTTCCTCCTCAAGGAGTCCAGCCCATGCCCACTCACGAACACCAAACTCCTGGTCAGTCGGTGGACACGAGCTCACGGGACCGCCCAAACCGGTCGCTGTCAGGGCCAGGTGCAGACCAAGAACTCGAACGCGAGATGCTGGCACGTCAGGCTGCAATGGGACCCGTTGCTGCAAGCCCACCCCCGGAGGATAATCCGGGCTCATGGATTCCGAGTTGGTTCACCGAGATGCTCGCCGTGGATGGAGCAGCGTCGTCCGGACCTCCCGCTCCAGGTGGGGCGTCTTCATCAGTGAGCGGTTCAGCCTCTGCGGACCGTGACGGGTTGAAGGCACGCGGAACTGCGATTTCCAGCTACGAAGATGGACGGGCCAGTGCCATTACAGGCGCTGGACATTGGTCACAGGAGGAAGGTCTTTCCGGCGATGTCGCCGCGACCCGGGCCCAAAGCACCACCTTTGCCGACAGCGACACGTCATGGGAACGAACGGACCACGCCGCATCCGGGAATGCCTCCTACGGCTCGGACGGTTGGTCTGCCGAAGCGTCCAAGTCATCAGGTCTGACTTCCCATTACGACGGACATGAGGTGTCGACCGCTTCTCGAACAGCGGTGACCGGAACTCAAGACGGCATCGGAATCAACAACCAGTCGAGCCATTCGGTAGACGATGACGGCGTGCGCAGCGAGTCGCAGCGGGATTCCTCAATGGGTTGGTCGTGGGAACACGGTCTAAACCTTGGATTTGGCTCTTCCTCGGTCGTCTCAGATGGGGACGACTTCAACATGGCGAACAACTACGGCATGTCCTACGACCGTGGGGTGGCCCAAGGGTCCGCCGGCAACAGCAGTCATGTGGTGGATTCGGACGGACAAGTCCTAGACAGCGCGAACAACTACACGGCCGGCTGGGACATGGAGCATGGCTTCCTAGGCTCGGCATCGCAGTCATCGAGTGTGGTCGATGGAGACGACTATCAACGCCGTCAATCGTCGCTTGCCTTCTCGGGCCAGGAGGGCTTAGCTGCCGGTATGACAACGGCATCGCGGCAAACCGACGATGACGGCGTGATTCGAACGGATGACCGTAGTGCATCCGCGTCTTGGTCTAGGGACGCACAGGCGGTCTCTATGTCCCGAGCCACAAGCCGTGACGACGATGGAATCGTTCGAAGTACCGACTCCCAAGGAACGTTCGGCTACTCAGAGGAAGCGGGTTTGACCGCAGCGGCAAGCACGTCTCGAGTGTTGTCAGACGGAGACGATTTCAGTCTCGCTCGTTCAGCAGACATGGCATTTTCGGCGGACGGCGGGCATGCAGGGCTCACCTCAACCAGTCACGTAGTGGATTCAGACGGTGTCACCCATGACGGCAGCCAGTCGAGTCGGCTTGGCTGGGACCCGCTGGGTTTTCTCGCAGAGTATCGTCAGAGCCAAAACACCTCTGAGGGAGAAGACTACAATCGCCGCGAGTCCACCCTTGGCTATGATGCAGGTGCCTTCAATGCCGGTAGCACATTCGGGTCACGCAACACGGCAGACGACGGCACTGTCTGCAACGTAGACACGGCATACAGCGGGTCGCTCGGGCCGGATGGCGCACAGGTATCGGGTAGCCACGCACGAGGGACAAGCTGGGACGGCATCACAGGCGGCACGTCCAGCCAAGCCACCCTTGGACGAGACGCCGACGGAAATGTGTCTTGGAGTGGGTCCACGCAACGCGGCATCGCGGACAACGAGGAGTACCACGACCGAACCGGGGCGACGGCGTCCTACCAAGACGGCCTGTTCACGGCTCAAGGCACCTCGGACGTTCGCTACACAGACGCGGACAGCGTGCGACGTGACCGAGAGCGGGCAGCCGGCATGACCTTCGGTAATGGAAGTGCGGGACTGACCGCGTCACAACAGACGAGCACCCTCGACGACGGCATTGGGGTCAACACTCGAAACACAGGCAGCGCTACAGCAGGGCCCGATGGCGAATGGTCGTTGGGAGGTATTTATGAACGGTCCGTGTCCATGGATGAGGACTACGGAACCACGCGTGGTGTGGGCGGAAACATCCGACACGACGGCTTTGACCTCAACGCCAGCGATACCGCGCGCTGGTCAGACATGGACGGCACCGCGAACACATCGTCATCCGTCGTCACAGCAGGAATCAGAGATGGTAACGCCAACATGGGCGGTCAATGGAGCAGCTCCGCCAAGCTAGAGGATGGCAGCTCGTCCCAACAATCGCGCCAAGTTGGCATGTCTACCGACGGCACATTCTCGGCGGGAATGGGCAGCACCCAGCGCGACACCAACGGCGATGTCACCGGCGGCCATAGTTTGGGCGGCAGCGCCGACCTACTCGGTGACCAACGACGAGTCACCGGAACGGGCTCGGTTACGCGCGGCAAGCAGACATTTTCTGCGGGCGGAGGCGTTGAGTACGAGGTGAACACCCCAGAGCAGCGCGGGAACGACTGGGTCGTGACCTACCGGCAAGGCATCAGCATCAACGCGGGCGGCAGCGCTACCCAGGGCGGTGGAGAGAACACAGACACCGGTATGACCCGTGCTGGCGTGAGCGGTGGACTGTCCGCAGGCGCAGAAGTCGCAACATCCGGTGTTCGCACCTTCGGCTCCGAGGCAGAGGCGATAGCATTCTACGAACATCCCACCTTGGGCCTCATGGATGGGCCATCGTCGAGTATTGCCGAGGTTCGTGCCATGCGCGAGGGAGACTCCGCAAGCTCACTCATGACCGGCACCCTCGGGGCTCACGGCTCCGGGAGCTGGGGCCCTTTCCTGACAGCGAGCGCTGGAGTTCAAGGAGGGGCCAGTACCGGCATGACAGTGGAACGCGGGACTGGCGAGACCATCTCGGTCACGGTTGAAGATGCCTCGACCCTGGCAGGAACGCTCGGGCTGTCCACCATTGGTGTTGGAATGAGCGGCGGGTTGAGCGAACGGGACTTTGAGGCGGTGACCTGGACGTTCGACTTGTCCAAGCCGAATGCTCGAGAGGCGTACACCGCGTACGTTGGGGAGGGTCAGACGCCGATTGCTGGTGATGGTGTGGTGATGGCGAGTGTGACGGTTGGGGAGACGGAGACCGAGACCGCTACCTTCACCCTGCCTGGGGCGAGTGCATCGATCTCAAGTGGAACAGAAACGGCGGTGACTACCGAGGCAGACGGAGACGTCATCGAGCGCGACACCGGACACAGCGGATTTAGTGGCTCCGCCAGTTTGTTTGGATGGAGTGCATCCGAAGACCACTCCATGGACTTCATCGAAATCGGAGACGAACGTCGCGTCATGGCGGCACAGAGCAGGGTGAACCACTCCAATGCCGGCGCCAACTATTCCGGGCTGGCGCGCGCTGCCGGTGTCCCCGGTGAGGCGAACACTATCGATGGCAACCCGTCCGGCGCCTACACCTACGACACGACCTTCCCCGAAGAATCGATGGATGCGTTCATTCTGTCTGTCGAAAACGGGTCCTACAATCCACACTCGGGCATGATGATTGACGATGCTGGCGAGGACATGCAGGCAGCGATTCGTGATGCTCGAGGTGACCGTGATGTCCAGCGGCGGGTATTAGCTGAGTTCATGGAGGACAGCGGCGACGAGGGAATTCATCAGATTCGTGGCGAGATTTCTGGAGCGCAGGGGTTCTTGCATTTGGAGGGAAGTGACGCATTTGTGGGGGTTCAAGGGCATGCGGAGTTGTCCGAGCAGATCAGTCGAGCGGCAGAGCGGCTTAGGTCAGGAACGGAGGTCCGTAGTGCGTACGAAGACCTAGTCATTCTTCAGGGTACGCTTGAGTTCATGCGTTCCGATGCAAGCGACTACTCGAAATACATCGACGTGCCTGACCCCGTACGGACCACGGAAATCATACGGATCGGGAATCTGCAGGAAAGAGTCACAATCCTAATCACCAACGCCGCGTCCTCGCTCATTGACCAGGGTGGAGCAGATGTCTTGTACGCGCCCAACACCATCGCCAACGACAATGGTAGGTTGGGAGATGTATTTGATGCCTCACGCGCCGCCGAACAGAGAATGACGGAATCTGCAAACCAAGCTCATACCGAAAAATCCCTGCACGAAGACGACAAGATGTCTCCGGCACGAGACGAACTGGGATCAGACGGGCTTTGGACCGTGAGCTGGCTTGGAGGAGGAAGTGAAGAAGAAACCTATCAAGTCATCGATGCACTGTGGCCAGCCGCGTACTCCAAACGTCGTGAAGCACACGCTGCCAAGCGTGCTGCACAATCGACAAACCTTCTAAATGAGGCAGATGCCGACGTCTCCATCGGATACTGGCTCGATGCAGCACGTCATTTCGATAATAGTGACGTATCATTCATGTCTCTGGTGGAGAAATACCGTGCCATTCAGTCACGTCATGCGGACCAAACTCATCTCTGGCGCTAATACCGGCATGCTTTTGGTAACCCTCACAAGTCTCGCCTGCAGTTCACCGCGGAGCGAACCCGCCGCTACGGCTGATTGCGACTCAACAACTCCATCCACCTGCGTTTCACAAGCTACGGCATTACTGGAATCCGGAAACGGAACCGACGCCGTCGGTATGCTCGACGCAGCATGTGAGCGGTTCCACGCACCCTCTTGTAGAACTCTCGGAGTTTGGAAGCGCGACGGCATGCCCGAGGCCCAGCTCGCTATCAAAACCGTTGCGTCCCTATTGACACGCGCGGCCAGTCAGGGAGATGTCGAAGCGAGCTATGAATTGGGAGTGACCTACCGAGATGGTTTGCAGACGGAAGCATCCCCTCGCGCCGCAGCAGACAAGTTCGAGTTTGCCTGCCGCCGCGACCACGCTCTCGCCTGCTACGACCTCGGTATGCTCCTCACCCAAGGCGCCCTCCCCCTCGACATCGACAAGGCAGGCATGGCCTTCCTGACCGGCTGCGGTCTCGGTGAGGGGTCGTCTTGCTGGAATGTCGCGACCATGGCCAAACAGGGTGCCTTCACCCTACCCGACGACCTAACAGTCGATGGCTTGATGGAACGGGCGTGCGCACAAGGCGCAGAAGGCGCGTGCGGGGGGTGACTACCGTCACTACGAAGCATCACAGGTGGGCTTCCGCACTCCCCGGGTCTCTCGCCGCAGCTGTCTGGCGTACCGTGCCATTCAGTCGCGACATGCCGATCAGCCTCACCTTTGGCGCTAGCTTATGTACTGCAGCCGTTGTTTTCATCAGCTTGGGATGTAGCGCTCCTGGAGGAGAGCCCGTCGCTGCACCCGATTGCGATGCGTCCAGTCCGCCAACGTGTGTGTCACAAGCCGTGGATCTGAAAGACCATGGGCAATTCAGTGAGGCTGTCTCCCTCTTAGCGGATTCCTGTGAACGGTTTCACGCGCCTTCGTGTCGCGCGTTGGGCGTTTGGAAAAGGGATGGCATCCAAGAGACAGAGTCCATTATCGACAGCGTCGAGATGCTCCTCATCCGCGCAGACTCCGGCGGGGATGTGGAAGGCACCTACCAGCTGGGGGTCAGCTATCGAGATGGGCTCACCGTAGAGGCCACGCCGAGTACAGCCGCCGGCCAGTTCGAAAGAGCCTGCAGACAAGAACACGTCCGCGCCTGCTACGACCTCGGAATGCTGCTCACCCAAGGCGCTCTCCCACTCGACGCAGACAAGGCAGGCATGGCCTTCTTGACCGGCTGTGGACTTGGAAACGGGTCATCGTGCTGGAATGTGGCGACCTTGGCGAAGCAAGGTCTATTCACCCTACCCGACGACCTGACAGTCGATGGCTTGATGGAGCGGGCGTGTGCGCAAGGTGCAGAAGGTGCATGCGGCGGCTGACGGGTATCGGCACGGGCAAGGTCTGCGCCGAGCGCGGTGTCTCTTATCGCGTCCCCACTTCGGGTTCCGACTGTCACTACACCGCTCTGTGCTCCAGCTCCCACCGCTCCAGCAGCCGCTTGCGGTCTTCCCAGTCGGGCATCAACGTGGTCAGCGTGGCCCAGAACTGGGGCGAGTGATTGCGGTGTACCAAGTGCGCCAGCTCATGCGCCACCACGTACTCCATGGCTGCGACGGGAGCCTGGACGAGCCGCCAGTGCATGCACACTGTTCCCTTTGATGTGAGTGAGCCCCAGCGGGCTTTCGCGTCTGAGAGCCGATAAGCAGCTGGCTTCTGACCGAGTACGCGCTCGTAGCGGCGGCCAAAGCGCAGCAGGTCGCGTAGGGCGCGCTCGTGAAGCCACACATGTACTGCACGGCGCACGGACTCCAAGCGAGCCAGACCCTCAAGCTCCTCCGGCACTGCGATGTGAAACTTGTTTCGGCATGAGACTTGGACGGAGTCGACCGGAGCGGACGTGACCTCGAGCATCAACCAGCGGCCTCGGTACTGCAGCTTGGCTCCAGACGCATACTGCTGAGTCAGTAGACGACGGTGCTTGGCTTCAATCTCACGGACAGCGTCAAACACCCAGCGCCGCTTGTGATGAAGGTAGGCGCGTACTCCGTCGGAGTCGGTACCGGCCGGAGCAATGACTTCGACACCGGTTGGCGTGACCACAATGCGCTTAGCGGTCGCGGTGCGGGAGAAGCGGACACTGTAGGGAATGTCCGTGGAGCCAATGGTCAGAACCGGCATCACGGCTTGTTGTAGTGCTGAACGGCGTACCGTTCAACGGCATTGGGAATGTCTTTGGCCCACCCTTCCAGGCCCAAATCCTTCACCAGCAGGCGCACTTCGCGACGCAGCCCTTTCTTGAGCTGGGTCTTGTCTTGCCAGTGTGCCGGAGCCGTATGGCTGGATGCATACAGCGCGTCAATGGCCAGGGCGGCATGTTCAAGGGCGGTGAGCTCCCCGGTGTCGTCGTCGGACGCGGAGTCATCGTCTGACGTCGAGTCGGTAGGGTCGTAGGTACTGGGCTCGTCGGCCGCAGCCGGTAGCGAGGGCTTGAACTTCTTCAGGATGGCGTGCACGTCAAAGGCGCGCTCTGGCAGGCCTGAGTCTTTGTGGGCACCGTCTTCTGCGACAACCCCTTCGGCGACGGCCTTGGCCCCTTCCAGCGCCTTGGCAGCGTCGAGCAGACCCGCGTTGAACTCCTTGATGAGCTGCTTGATGCGGTCGGAGAACTTGTCGTATCGGGCGGGGTTCTTCGCAGCGCGCTCGCGGGTCTCCTTCTTGAGCTCGGTGAGCTTGCGAACAGCCGCCATCTTCAGGTCACCGGTCGCGTCAAAGTCGTTCCAGAACGACGGGTCGCTGAGGCTGCGCAGCTTGCACACCGTCTTGAGTCCGACCACGTCCAAGTGCTCGTTGAGCATCTCCCGAATCTTTTCGCTGTATGTCTTCCAGTTCGTCGGCTCCTCATTGTGGAGCACTTGGGGAGCAAGGTGCAGAATGCTGGCGACGAGCTTGAGGTCCGCAAGGTACGGCAGCACGCGTGGGTCGGGAGACAGGGCACCGTAGGCCTTGGTGAAGGCGTCTGCGGCGTTGCGGAAGGTGAACCAAGCATCTTCTGGACGCAAGCGCTCAATGAGCTCGTTGAGCTGGGCGGCGAAGTCCTTTCCGTGAGGGACCGGTTCTAGAAGAACCATCACGTCTTTGTGCCGCGCCCGGAGTACATCGTGCAGCTCTTCCAGGTCGTGCATGGCCGAGGCCACGTCTTCGGCGCGGTAAGCGGCCAGAGCGTCGTCGAGCTTCTTCGACACGCCGATGTAGTCCACAATCAGCCCGTGGTCCTTCGCCGTTCCATACACCCGATTGGTCCGCGCAATCGCTTGCAGTAGGTTGTGGTCCGTGAGCGGATTATCCAGGTACATGGCCTGTTCAATGGGCGCATCAAAGCCGGTCAGTAGCTTGTTGCACACAATCACAAAGCGCAGCGGGTGGTTGGGATTGGTGAAGTTGGGCACCACCTTGGGAGTCACGTCTTCCGGCGGAATCTGGTACTTCACGAGGTCCGGGTACTGCTCACCGTCGTGTTGGCCCGGGCTGTACACGCACACCGACATCTCCCCAGCGAGCCGCTTGGCCTTCTTCTTTCCGAACCCTTTGGTCTTGCGTAGGGACTTGGCAATGACGCGGTCGAGGGCCTTTTTGTAGGCCACACAGGCGCGCCTATCAACGGCGCAGATCTGAGCCTTGAACCCGTCCGGCATGACATGCGCTCGGTAGTGCGCCCAGATGTCTGCAGCGATGAGCTTGATACGCGGTTCAAACCGAGCCAAGTCCCCTTTCGTGACGCCGCGCTTCTTCAGCTCCTCGCGCTTTTCGTCAGGTTCATTCGCGAACCACTGGTCGAACACCACGTCGATTTCTTTGTCGTGCAGGTGCCACTGGGTCAGGCGGCCTTGGTAGAAGATGGGCACAGTAGCGCCATCTTCGACCGCATCATCAATGCCATACTTGTCTAGGTAGGCCTCGCCCTTGGCGCCGAAGTTCTGGAACGTATCGGTGTCGCCCTTCTTGACGGGGGTGCCGGTGAAGCCAAAGCGCGTGGCGTCTGGCAGTACGGCGCGAACGTAAGCGCCGAGGTCTTTTTCCTGAGTGCGGTGGGCTTCGTCGACCATCACAATCCAGTTGTCCGACCCGTGTACGGCTAGGTCGTCTAGGGCCGCTTTTCGCTCGGCAAACACCTTGGACTTGAGCCGAGGGTCGTCCCAGTGGAACTTGAAGATGGTCGACAGCACCACTTTTCCGACGGAGGACGACGCCATAATCTTCCGCAAGACCCCGATACTATCGGCATCGTAGACGTTTTGAATGCCCACAGCTGCAAAGGTGGCGCTGATCTGAGCATTCAAGTCAATGCGGTCGGTAAGTACGAGCAGGTTGGGGTTTTCCAGGTTCTTGCTTTCAATTCCGCGGTGCAGCTTGAGCTTGAGCGCGGCAAAGACCATGGTCAAGCTCTTGCCCGAGCCTTGGGTGTGCCACACCAATCCAGCTCGGTGCTCGCCGTCCACCACGCGCTGAACCATCTTGTTGACGGCGCGGTACTGCTGGTAGCGGCAGACCTTCTTGATGGTCACGCCGTCGCGGGTCTCAAACACAATGAAGTGGGCCAGGATGTCCAGCAAGCGACTGGGCTCTAACAGCGCATAGATACCTTTCGCCGTTGCATCCGCAAAGTCACTCTTGTCTCTGGGCCACGGGTCCCGCCAGCCACTCCAGAACTGTGAAGGAGCACCGGTCGCGCCATACAGCAGGCTGGTCTTGTTGGCGGCGATGTTGAACAGATTGCTGTAGAACAGGCGCGGAACCTCACGCTCAGCGGACTTGACCTAGTCCACGGTGTCGAAGATGGTCTGGCCCGTGTTGGTAGGGCTCTTGGCTTCAATGACCACCAGTGGAACGCCGTTGACGTACACCACAATATCTGGCTTGCGAACGACCTCGCCCTTCACGCGGAGCTGGCTGGTGCTGCGAAAGTCGTTGTTTTCAACGTTATCAACGTCGATGAGCCGAATGGTGCGGTGGTTGGCCTCACCATCGATCTTGCGCGAGTAGTTTCCGAGCAGAATGTCGATCCAGCGCTGGTTGTCCGTCACCTTGGCGACGTCGTTGCACACGGCCTCCGCGTCGGACTCGGAGATGCCGCTGATGCGCTTGAGGGCTTGGATGAGGTGCGGCTTAAACAGCACCTCGTTCTCGCCAGCGCGCTGGCTCGGATGGGCGCAGTGGTGGACGAAGGTGTAGCCGTAGAACTTCAACGCATCCAAGATGGGCTTTTCGACCAGGGTGTACTCGTTGGCGGTAGTCATGCGACTTTCCCTGGCGTCCTACACTGACACAGCGCGGTCACCCAATCAACTCGATGCTGCGCCCATCAGTGGCAGCATGATGCGCCCCAGGTCCACGTACGGGCCTCGACGAAGTCGCTCGGTGAGCGAGAGCCACTCTAGCGGCTCCATGGCGTACTCGGTCAGCAGGCTGCGTGGTGCAGGCAGCGTACGGTCGGTGCCGGTCACTCCGAACCACAGCGTGTCGGCGTCTACCGCATACAATCGCAGGCGCCGGTTTGGAACAAAGGCAATATCTGGGACGGAACGAACGAGGTCGAACTTCAGGACCTCTAGCAGGCCGTCTTCGAGAGCATGCTCAAAGCAAAGCAGCTTTTCCCGTAGCGCGTCAAAGCCGAAGACTGCGCGCACCTTGAAGCCAGCCGACATCTTGCGAGCGATGGGGGCGGCGTGGGTAATCATGGCCTCTTTCCAGTCTTCTAGGGGCTCGAGCTCCAGCCGGTGCCACTCGGATTCCCGAACGGTGGGAAAGCAGGTCAGCCACTCCTTTCGCTCGAAGTCTATGTAGACCATGGGGTCTTCGATACGCATGGTGTAGCCACAGTTTACGCAGGCGAACCGCTGAAACGTGCCGTCGAGAATCTGGTCTCGCAGCTCTGGCATACGGTCGCCGTTGAGACTGACTGCGACCGAATGCTCATTGTCCGTCCCGCACTCGCGGCAGGCGCGCGTTCGGCTCGTGAAGGTGGACATGCGCTATCCGCCGCCGTGGGTGCGTCCATAGCGAATCGTTGCTGGAGCGCCGGGAATGGCAGCGGGTACTACGTCAACCTCAGTGAAGGGATTGTAACCATTGCTAAACCAGAATCGCACACCGGGTCGCCCGTCTACATCCACATCAGTGGGGCCGGCGGCATCATCAAAGCCACTGCGTTTTGCATAGGAAAAGTCGCTTTCTGAGGTCATGACGCTCGATGGCTCGTCTGACGCCACCAACATGACCGCTACCCGCGCGACATCCTCTGCAGGCCTTGTACGAGCAGAACCGTATCCCCAGGCCTCAAAGACCTTGCCTAAGGCTTCGGCACCGTTGACGTACGTGCGCCCATCCACAACAGCGCCTCCCATTTGCCGCACGCGGCCGCCATCGTACGGTCTATGCGCGTGGAAGACGACCAAGCCGGGGACGGCCGGGTCTGTGTAGGTGGTGATGCGAAGGGCTTCGGCGTCTAGGCCGAGGGCCGTTGACGAGGTTGTCCGTGCCTGTTCGAGGGCTTGTTCCATGGGATCTCCGGCTCGTAGGGGTCCAGCACACGCCAGCGCTAGAGCAAACATCAGGACAGGTGCCACTCTCATTCGTCACCCGCCCATGCTGCAACATTGTTGTCGAACCAGGTCTTGGTAATGGGGTCGATATTGCCCAGGACATGATGGTCGCAGGTACCATCGGCGTTGGGCTCGTAATAGGCAGCATAGGCTTCAGCGAACCATTCGCCAGGCGCCCGGTATTGGTACTTGCTGACCTTCTTGGCCCGCGCAGACTGGTCGTAGGCGGTCCAACGCGTGTCGTACGACCGTTGGTAGATGCGCCCCCCTAAGGCAGTTCCGCCGCCAGAGTGCTGGTACCACGGCTTGTCTACGGCCATCGTGAGGGCGCCGAACACGGGGTCGGAGTCGACGGTGGCCTGAACGGCGGCATCGAGAGCGGCGTACTCGGCTGTGCCCTGAACTGCGCTGAGCGCATTCTCCTCGTCTGCCGCAATCGCGGTGGCAAAGGCGCCCTGAACGGCCGAATCCAATCCGTCAATCGCATCGCCTACAGCGGCAATCATGTCGCGAATGCAGGTATTTGCGTCTGGACCGTAGTTCGTCCAGTTTCCGCCAGCCGCGTTTCCGATGCAGTACCGCGACCCGGCTCCCATGGCGTCATCGACCGCGTGTCCGACCTCATGGCGAACGACCTTGTTGAAGCGGTTGACGCCGTGTAGTGGGTCCGTCACTTCATTGGTTCCATCTCCGTCTTCGTCAGATTCACTGCCTTGGTTGCGCGAGTTGATGTTGTCGGTTGTGTACTTGAGGCCGACGGCATGAGACTCGTCACCAAATCTATCGTCCTGATACCATCCGCTGTGGCCGCCAGTAGCTTCGCCGTAGCGAATCCATAGGAGCAAGGAGGGGTTGCCTTGGACGTGCCCTGGGGGAAGTGCCTCAATGACGTCCCAGCAGCGGCGCAGTCCAGCGGCGTCCCATGCTGCACCGTCGATCCCGCGCGCGTCTAGTGCGAAGTACTTCTCGAAGGCCAGGGTCAGCAGGTCCAGCTCGCTGTCTGCTGATTCACGAAAAATGGCAGCAACGACTTGCTCATCGCCAGCCGCTAGGCTGCTTCCGGTACCTGGGATGGACGCGAGCAGGCGCGGATAGATGGATGCGTTGAGCCGCCCGAGCACGGTGATGCGCTGCGGGCCGGTCAATAGACCCAAGACGGCCACAACCGAGCGGACCTCTTCATCTGTGGTCGCCCAATCGAACAGGCCTACCGCGAGTAAGTCTTGCAGGTAAGGCGTGACGCGCGCCGGTCCGAGAGCCACGAGCAGCCGCGTATAGGCCTCGCCGCTACGAGAGCTAGAGGGAAGCTGCTCAATGAGGCGTGCGATGTTCGGAATGTTCGCTACGGCGGCACGGAACTGTGAGCGGGGCAGGCCCCCCAATAACGTGAGGGCTCGTGCAGCATCTCCGTCGGTAATGGCCCAGTCCAAGGCACCGTAGGACAGCAAGTCGTTAACTTCCGTCTCGACGTTGGTACGCTGCGCTTCGGCCTGTGCTTGCGCGACATCAATGACCTGGTTGTACTCGGACCGCCGCACGTTGCGTGCACCGCCTGTCCTCTCGGGCAGCGGGCCTATGAAGGTGTCCGGGTAGACGGTGAAGTCCCCGTACTCGTTAACGATTCTCTCAGGCTCAATGGCGCTGAGCAGGCCGCCGTCTGGTGACGGAGCAGCATCTGCCGTTGGTGGCTCTTCGGGGACACGAATCACCGGAAGGTGGAGCACGGCACCCACTAAAATGAGCTCGCCATCACGATACACATCTTCGGTGTTTGCCTGGGCGATTCGCTGCCAGTGTGCACCGCTGCCGTATGTTGTGTCGGCGATGTCCCACAGTGTGTCGCCCCGAACGACGGTGTAGTCCCCACCGCCTCGTGGAACGCCGTCTGTGGCGAGTACTTCTGCCGCCACGGCGTTGCCTGGACCTGCGGAGGGCGTGTCACTCGCATGCTCAACGCGGTGCTTTGTGGCAACAGCGGGGCTGGGGGCCTGTTCTGCTCGGGCATGGATACCGTCCAACGCTGCGCAGGGAGGAAGACCGACGCAACATGAAGGCATTATCGCGCTCTGGTAACGTCGGCGAGACTTCGGTGAATGGCGGTTGTTGGTTGTCTTTGTGTCGTTGCGTGCGACTGTTGGAGAAGCCAGCGCGTTCACCCGTCGACGACAAACCGCTCACGTTGATGGTAGTAGAATCAACCGTAGGCTTAGGGACTTCAAATGGGGCGAGAGCTAGAAATCTTCGCGACTCTCGACCTAGAGCCTTTCAAGGAACGTGCCGCAGCCGGCAAGCTTGATGGTGGCCTCGCCGGGCAGATCGGAGCTGCTCGGATGGAGAACTCCGCTCAAGACTTTGCGACCCGTGGCGGCCCCGAAGACGCCGATTGGTACTGGCTAGGACAATGGGCACACCGCTGCATTGCCGAGATCTACCTCGACCGACAATTCCACTGGCTCGCCTGGGCGTTGGACCGAAAGCAGCCCGGCGCGGGGGTGGCGGTGTTCGGCGAGAACTACCTACTCGACCCCACCGAACCACGCGGCCACGCATGCGGCACCCAAGGCTTTCCCCTGAAGTATACCGGTCAGTCCAAGACGGCAGCCTTGTCGCAGCTCCTACTACAGTGGTCTGGTGAGTCGGTGGAAGACGAGGTCCGTCTGGACGAGATGGAAGCCGTCTACAAGATCGATGGGTACCACCCAGGCCGCATAACAAAGGACTTCCGCAGACTCAGTGCGTTCTACGAGAAGGCAGCGGCGGCCAAGGCGAGCTTGGTCGTGACGCTGGATTAATCCTCAGGGCTCGTCAAAAGCCAACGCGTTTAGACCCGTCCCCTACTCCAAAAGGTCAAGCAGGTAGGCGACAATCGCGAACGCTTCCCCGACCGGAAAACACCACGAAATCTACTTGAGTGATGTTCGCAGGGCCGCCCCATCCAAGTGGCGAACCATCATCCGGCAACCGACGCAGTGAACCGCTGCATCCATGCCTTTTGGAATCGCCCCCAATCACAAAGCCCGGCTGCAACCTGCTTCGCAAAGCACTGGATTTCAGTTAGACTGCACCCGAACACACGATTGGGGAGAATACATGGTTCGGTGCAGCTTTTTGGTTTGGATGGCGGCCGGTTCAGTGGCGTTTGCAGCGGACATCAACGGGGATGGCTGCCAAGACGAATACGCCTCGAACGGTGCGTGTGTGGACGTCACGAGCACAGTAGGCGCAAGCGCCATGGTGCTCGAAGGCGCCAGTATTGGACCCGAAGTTGCTCTAGGCACCGGTGCTGTCGTGGGTGCCCGCGCATCCCTCGCCGGACGGGTTGCTCACTCGAGCAATCCAGTGACGATTGGAGCCGGTAGCATCATTGGTCGAAGTGCCCAGCTCGGGGCTGACCACATGATTGGGGATGACGTCACCATCGGCCGGTCCGTTGTCGCGGGCGCACGCCTGACCATCGCTGCGAACGGCAGTCTCGGGTACGCCGCCCAGGTCGGCACCGACGTGACGATTGGAGCCGGTGCGGTGGCCGGAAACCTGGTCACACTGGGCAATTTCGCGACTCTGGGTGATAACGCCGTTGTCTCACGCAACGTGACCATCTCCGACGGTCTCAACTCTGGCGACGGCGCTTCCGTCAACGGTGTTGTTGGACCCGATGTGGCCATCGCAGCCGGTGCCCGCATTGAGCAGGGTGCCCGCGTTCGCAAGCAGGCCGATATTGGTGCGGGTGCGGCCGTTGAATCGAGCGGTCGCGTAGGCCGCGGTGCTGTCATTGAGGCAGGAGCCACAGTCTTCGGACGCGTTGCTGCCAACGCTACGGTGGGTGCTGGCGCTACGGTTGAATCTGGCGCCACGGTCGCGCGCGGCGGCGAGGTGTGCGCAGGGAACACACTTCCTACCGGTTCCCAGGTGTTGGGTGATGGCACATGGCCGGTCGAAGGCTGTACGCTCACCGGTACATCGTGCCAGAGCATCAAGGACAGCGCTCCCAGCGCCCCAGACGGTGTCTACAGTATCGACCCGGACGGCACGGGTGGCGCCGCCGCATTTGATGCGTACTGCGACATGACCACAGATGCGGCCTACGGCTGGACCCTCTGCTACTCGGCTACCCAGTCTCTAGGTGACGTGACCGTCACGGGATGGCACGAGCGCTTCAACACGACGGCGTACGGGGTCGGAGAGTACGCCCGCGACTGCAAGGCCATCACGAGCAACACGGGCGCATCGGTGGCTCGAGTGCAGTACCTCGACGGCAGCGGCACCATCTCGGCAGAATTGAGTCCGGCACCTTCCTTGGCCAATGGCAACTACTACGAGTTCATCGCAACCAGCGGGTCCAACAATGTGGGGATTGAGATCGCAAACAGCGCCAACCCCAATCGTGGCCACTGTTTTGATCAAGCCCCAGAGGACAACTCGTGGGGCCGAGCCGGACTCAGCGCGAGCTGCTTCCTCGATACCTCTACGGCAGGCTGGTACTCCGGTCTCACACACGTCGAGTACTGGGTCCGCTAGCTGGCTGGCGTTTTTGTATGCAGACCATCGACCACAAGAAGACCCTCAAACACCTGTACAACGCCTCCACCAAGGCGGTCGTCCAGGTTCACGTCCCCCCGATGACCTACCTGATGATCGACGGAACGGGCGACCCGAACACCTCCCAGGCCTACAATGACGCTGTTGAGGCCGTGTTCTCCGTCTCGTACACCGCCAAGTTCGCGGTCAAGAAGGGGCCGCTAGCCATTGACTACAAGGTCATGCCGCTGGAAGGCCTGTGGTGGGCCGACGACATGTCCACGTTCACTGTTACGGATAAATCGAGCTGGAAATGGACCATGATGATTATGCAGCCAGACCTGGTCACTCGTCAGGTGCTGGACGATGCCCTGGCCAGCGTGCGTAAGAAGGAGCCGGGTCTTTTCGTCGTGGACCACCTCCGCATTGAAGGGTTCGATGAAGGACGATGCGCACAACTGCTGCATGTGGGGCCGTTCTCTGAGGAGGGCCCATCGGTTGAGCGGGTGCATCAGTTCATTTCAGAGCACGGACAGCTCGCCGGCAAGCACCACGAGATCTATCTGAGCGACGTTCGAAGGGCCGATCCGTCACGCTGGCGCACCATCATCCGGCAGCCAATGCAGTGAGGGCGTGGACAGACCACGGGCTCGTCGCGTCGTCGCGCATGACAACGCGACGAGCCCGATGGCTACCCCATCAACGCACAAAGAATCCATGCGCGTTGAAGCTGCGTACACCCACCGAGCTGTTCCAGCTCTCGGCGTTGCATCCGTCGCCAAACCCCCAGTAATGACGGCCCATCTGATGGGTTCGTCCCTGGCAGCGCGCGCCGAGACCGCCACCCGAGTAGTACGAATTCTGGTTCGAGCGACCCCAGCCGGCCAAGGACACACACCAGCCTGCGTTGCGGCCGTTGAACAGCGCGCCAGAGCCGGTTCCAGAGTCCGAAGGGACGTTGAAGCCGTAGAACTGCGGGCCAGTAGCGTCGGGACCGGTGCCGGCAAAACATCCCGAGCGCCAGTCGAGCGTGGAGTGGTCGCCAAACAAGACCGACTGCGCGAGCTGTTGGGCAGACGAGTTGAACGTCGCATGCAAGTTCGCGTGCTGCGACGGCATCCTCCACCCTAGAGACCGGCTCGAGTTCAACAATCCCTGGAGCATGAAGTCGGTAAACGGCACCGATTCGTAGGACTGTCCGAGGGCATTCTGGACGGACAGGCTGGTGATATCGCCAATGTAGGACTTGTTGACCCAGCGGGTGGTGTCCGTCGCATCAAGAATGCCGCTGTCTTGGTCGTGGTCTGCTCCCATGACCTTGCCCACGAGGGTCCACCCTCCGCCGTCCGTGGTCATGTCACAGTAGACCTGAAACGGGCTTCCAGACAGCAATGCAGGCTCAATCCAATACACGCCGTCCGTCGAGTGAGGGTGTGCAGTCTTGATAGCTTTGCAGTCCGCAAGGGCTGTAGCGGCCGTCTGCGCAGGCAGCGCGCGGTAAAGCGTGGTCCACGCACCGCCGTCACAGACCTGTAGTGCCCCCTCTGTCGTGTTCCACTTGATTGCACCGGTGGACGCAGCGTCGCAGGTCGCGGCACTGTCCCCTGGCTGCACGGTTCCGCCAATGACGTTGGTGGAGGTCTCGGCAAAGCGGGAGAACGGGACACTGGTCAGCCGTTGACGAGGAAAGGAGCCGCCCAAGGCCACACCGGTGCTGACCCACAACGCCTGCGCCAACAAGGCATCATCAACAGTCAGCGTGGTGTGAAAGTACCCGTCGTCCACCGGCACAGTCACATTGGTAGACCACACTTCAATACCGTTCGTCTGTTCGGTGTGCAGGCCAATCGTGAGCGCGTGTTCTCCGTTTACGGGGGTTCCTTCGGCGTCTAGTAAGCGCCCCTGGAAGCCAATCTGGGTTGGAGCTGCGAAAGCCAGCTGAGACAGCAGAAGAGCGAGAATCATGACGATAGTCCTAGGAATCTGTAGGGAACCAGTGTACCCAAATCACGCCTTGCATTGGACACATACTACCCGCACTCCACACAACCCCGGTCACAATAGAGTCTCACTCGATCGGTTTGCTAGCCCCCCGACCGGTTGACTGAGCGGCGTCGGCGCGAAGGCCAAACACGAAACGCCCCTACACGCTCTGTGCACGACGCATATCGAACGTTCATTCGCGCCAGCTGCATCCCCCTCAACCAAGCAGCTCCACCATCGCGCATGCATCGCCATCAAGACGGTAGAGTTCGTTCGAGACGTGGGCTCAATAAGTAGCCTTGGGCGACGACCACATTGGTGCCGAGTTGGGTCTGGGGGCCTACGGATGAAACCACCACAACGGGGTCGAAGGAATGGCGTCTCGATGCGCCCACGGTCGGCAACGCAGACACGGATGCGGTTCGGTATGATTGTGACGCTTCTGGCTGGTTGTAGCGCGACCGTGGCACCGTAGCAGTCTACAAGAGCGCCAGTTCTACAGGTCAGTCCTGTGCAGCCCCACAGACTACCCTCACCAGCACGTTGAGGTATGCAGGCACTATGACCACGCCGGACCTTCCCTGGGGCACGACTCGCCACCCTCTGCTGCTCGCTCCCATGCAGGGGCTGACCAACCGCGGCATGCGCCAGGTGTTCGGCGAGACCGTAAGGCCAGACGTCCTGTTCACCGAGTTTGTCCGCGTGCGTCCCGGAGCCGAGCAGAGCGTCACAGAGGCCGACTTTGCAGAAGCGACCACCACCGCACGTGACATCCCGCTCGTGGTGCAGGTCATCGGAAGTGCGGACGAAGGCGTGGTTCAGGCAACCCGCAACTTGGTGGAGCGTGGCGTGCGACACGTCAACGTCAACATGGGGTGTCCCTGGGGACGGATGACGTCGGTGCTTGCGGGAGGCGGTATGTTTCGGGCGCCTGAGACCGTGGAGCCAATGCTGCGAGAGCTTCGTGCCATCGTGCCCGGCTCCCTGTCGGTGAAGACGCGAACGGGCATTGATGACGAGCGTGAGTTCTTCGATGTGCTGCCGGCATTCGAGGCGTCGGGCGTGGACTTTGTGGTGGTACATGCACGCACCGTCAAGCAGAAGTATCGCGGGGTCGCCAACCACAAGCTGACTGCTGAAATTGTGAACCGCTGCAGCCTACCGGTGATTGCGAATGGAGACGTGGCCACCGCCGCAGACGCTCAACGGGTGCTGGACGACACCGGTGCTGCGGGATTGATGCTGGGACGAGGCGCCATCACCGACCCCTTGCTGTTCGAACGAATCCGGGGATGTGCACCGGGCCGCCCGACTGGAGAGGACCGAAAGGGAGAGGTGGCAGCCTTCCTTCTTCGCGTGTTGGACGCCTATGAACCGCTCTTCCAAGGTGACACCCAGGTGCTGTCCAAGATGGGGAGCGTGCTGGTCCACATCACAGACGCAGAGCTACGCAAGTGGGTGAAGTCACTGAAGAAGGCCAAGCAGGTCGACGCTCTGCGACGCGGCCTATTGGCTGTAGTCCAGGGCTAAAGCGGGGGTTCTGAGCGACTCTCCGAATACGGTAAGGGCAACCCAAAGTCCCAAACGACCGTACCAACAGCGGTGAGCTGCGTGTACAACGCCGACCGCGAACACGAGTCATGGCACCTTGTACCCGACCCGTGGAACCGTCTGGGTGGGGTCGACGCTCTACGGCAGATAGGCCCGGGCGCAGCAGATGTGGTTGTGGGTCGTCTCTGTGTAGCCAGCGGCCACCGCTGAGTTGTCCCGCTTGAAGACGTACAAGGTATTGAAGGGGCTATCGCCGGCTGCCGACATGAAGTCGCTCGTCCACAAGGTGGTCGTTGCCGAGTCTGTGGCGGTGAAACACGCCTCGCCCGTGGCGCCGCGGTTGTCGCAGGTGAGCAGAGTCTGGACCGAGCAGAGGCGCAGCCCGCGGCTATCGCAATCCATGGACGCCGCCTGCCAATTACCAGGACCACCGAGGGCATTCTCAACGCAGTCCCCAGCATACTTGCTGAATCCGGAGGGGCAGCTCTCGCGGACCAGACCGTTCGCGGTGACCGCGGGAACGGTATTGCGGTCGACGCAGGCGCGGTTGTTCAGGTTGTCTCCGAAGTTGGAGACAATGCGCGCATAGGCCCCCGTGCATTCTTGGCAGCCCGGGCGTTTATGGGGCAGGGCCCCCTCAGCGGGCCGGACGCTGGTCCCCGGCTACCCACCTGTGGCCCCCGCTACAACGCGACGACCGAGCCGTCTGATTCCGCGGACCGGAAGAGTGCCGCCATGACGCGATGACATGCCAGAGTCCGTGTTGGCCAGTGGGGGTCGACCTTGCCGGATTGGACGATGGCGGAGAACGTCTCGATGAGCTTGACGACATGGTCGCAAGGCTCCACGCGTATCTCCACATCCTTCCCGTCCACGTCGCCCAGCACGTAGCGTGAACTGCCGGTGTAGCGCTGCTCATACGCCGCAAAGTCTCCGCTTCGACCCTGTCCGCCAACCAAGTCGTCGACGCGAACCAGCCCGGCATCACCTACCGCTTCGTACTGCGACCGGTGGGCGAGCTCGCACCCGGCGTCGAATGTTGCCATGCGGCCGCCAGAAAACCACAACGTTCCTCCACATGCGACGATAGTGTCCACGCTATTTTTGGAGACAAAAGTCATCTGAACGCGCTCGGGCAGTTCGTACCCAAACGTCCACAGAATAGCGCCGACCGGGTACCAGCCCTGATCGCCGAAGCACCCCATGGGCTCGCGCGTTTTGTCGGTGCGCCCATTACCTCCTTCATACCATTCTTTCGACGGCGCCTTAAACGTGAACGCGGCGGTCACTCGCTTCACGGTGCCAATATCGCCGTGAGCGATTCGGGTCTCGATGTCGTGCGTGCGAGTGCTGTGCAGCCACATGGTGCCATCCATAAACTGCACATTGTGACGTCGGCAGGCGTCGATGGCGGTGTGGATGCCTTCGGCGAACGGCTTCTCGGCGTAGACATGCTTGCCGGCTTTCGCTGCCGCCTCAATCCACTCGTTGCAGTGCGCTGTGGGCAGGGGGAGGTAGACGGCATCAATGCTCGGATCGGCCAGCAGGTCGTTGTAGGAGCCGTAGGCTGCCGGAACACCGTGGGCATCTGCCCAGGCTTGGGCCTTTTCGAGGGAGCGGCTTGCGATACCGGCGACCTCGGCGTTGGCAGCGTCGTGCATCCCCGAGACGACCTTCTCAGCGATGGTTGCTGTTCCCAGGATTCCCCAGCGTACGTTTCGTTCTTTCATGGCTGATTTCCTATTGTGAGGTGAGCGTACAAAGGGTGGTGAGACGGAGAGGGTTTTCCAACCCCCTTCGCTCCGTACCGCGGGCGGCCGACTTTCGTAGCGAGAGCCGCGAATCGTTCGCCGGCGCCGATTCTGCCCAGTGTGGACAGCGCTGTGCCGCCCTAAGCCCCTCCGAATAGGGCACAGGCCCATCCCGCGTCGCACATGACCGGAACAACAGCGGTGTGCTTCGGCTTAGGCGGGTACGGCGTCGGGCGGGGCTCGGGCGGCCCAGGTGTCGAGGATGCGCAGCGTGGCTCGCGGCCACGGAACGGCCCGCAGGGTCATCCGCCCCCCCGCAGGTGGGACAGCGTCATCCGTCGACCGCGAACACACGCCACAGCAGCTCAGCCCAGGTCAGGTTCCGGGTACTGCGGAAGGGTGTTGACCTGTTTGATAGGGGTGCCCGGTGCGGTGCCGGACGCAGGCGGAGCCGGAACAACCTCCTGGCGCCATGCAGAGCGGCCTGCGAGCACGCCATGGCAGTAGACGAGGTGCCCACAAGGTGGAGGAACCAGCGCCGCCAGACGCTCCACGAACTCGGGCGGTGTGAACGTGACGCCTTTAGTGCCATCCGCCCACGGGCGCTTGAAGGTCACTCGGAGGAGCCCGGCGGGGGTCTCTTCAAGACGCGCCCACGCGAGCGCGGGTCGGGCCAGGTACCGACACAGGCGCTCCCCTCCCCCTCGGTCTCGCCCACCAACGGTGACGCCGCCGTGCAGGGTGTAGCCGCCCCAGCCTGCACACCGGGGAGGCAGCGCGTACGCGCGCCCCCGATAAACCTGGAACCGACGCCCGCGTCGGCCTCCCGCGACTCAGCGCGGTTTCAGTGGCTTTGGCCGATGCTCCAGTGGTTGCAGTCGTCTCGTCGGAGTCCGGTGTGAGCACGGCCCAAGGAATGGCCGTGGCGGACTTGGTGAAGGGGGCGACCGGTGCCCGTATTGTAGTGGCATCCTGGGCACTGGCCGATCCCGCGCTACTATCCTTGGATGCCGGAATGTTGGGCGACCCCGCCGACCTCACCCCAGCGATGGGACGGGGCATTCGGGCGTTGCTAGAACCTGAACAGGCGGGTGACTGACGCGTCCCCGGCCAGGCCTGACGACCCCGCTGCAACACAGGACGGTATCGACGACGGATACGGAACGATGCTTCGGTTCGCAAGATGGTTGTTACCCATAACAGACCTCGACACCGCTGAACCAACGAACGATTAACGCTCTTTCAGCGGTTCCAGAGGGGTCTGTCTGGAGTTCGTGATGGCTCGTTACTCGCTGTGGTTCCTCCTCTCCCTGTGCGCATGTGGCGTCGACTCGACGTCTGACACCGAAACGCCCATCGGGGTGTCCCAGCCTTCGGTGTTGGATTCGGCGGTGCTGTTGTCCGACACAGACCGTCTCCTCCGCATTGCCATGACTCTTAAGGGCACGCGGCCGAGTCTTGCCGAGTTCGAAGCGGTCGAGGCAGATTCGAGCGCTCTCGATTGGATTGTCGACGAGTACCTGGACAGCGACGCGTTCGGCGCCACCCTTCGGGACATCGAGAACGAGAGCCACCTGGTGCGCACCGAGTTTGTGGCTGACTCCACGCTGGATGGAGCGCCGGAACTCGGCGCGATTGCGTTGGCCGACATTCGCACCGAAGAGCCGCTCCGACTCGTGGAGTACGTGGTCATGAACGACCTGCCGTATACCGAGATTTTGACCATGAGCGGTACGGTAGGCACCGTCTACCAGCCTCTCCTTGGCGCAGGCATCGGGGATGGATTTGACCCCTCGGGGCCCGAGTGGCAGCCGCTGCCGCACATCGACGGGCGGGGCGTCGCTGGGATTCTGTCCACCGATGGCTGGCATGCTCGCTGGGCCGCCAATCCGGCCAATGCTCAGCGTCTGCGGGCCTCTCACGCGACAGATGCGCTGATCTGTGCCGACTACCTCACCGGAGATGTGCAGCTCGGCTCCGTTGACCTCACGAGCGAGGACGCCGTCTCCGAAGCCATCCTGTCCGCGCCTGCGTGCGTGAGTTGCCACCAGACCATGGACCCAATCGCCAACACCATGTTCGGCTTTGCCGGCCGGCCGGAGTCCAACCGGGATTACCCGACCGTCATGTTCGACCCACGCGAGGTCGACGACGGCCCACCAACCACGGGTCGGAGCACTGGCTACTACGGCCGGGGCGGAGACAACCTGTCCGACATCGCCATCTTGATGGCCGAGGATTCGCGGTTCTCGTCGTGCGCAGCCCGGCGATACCTCGCCTACATCACCCAGATGCCGCGTGACGACGTGCCCTTCGATCAAGTGCTTTCTGCGCAACAGGTCCTGGTCGACTCGAACATGAGTATCAAAGCGATGGTGAAGCACATCGTGCTCTCCGACGTGTTCGCCGTCAGCCACGTGACCGACACCGACGCCGCCGAGCAGGTCGCTGGCATCTTGCGCACCCGCCCCCGACAGTTGGACCGCCTGTTCAATGACCTCACCGGCTTCACCTGGCTCGGTACGGGCGGGAGAGGGAGCCAGGAGACCTACGTGGTGCCCACCAACGCCAGCCGCGGCTTTCAGGTGCATGGTGGGGGTATCGAGGTGTTCACCAAGCAGACGGCTACGCACCTCAACAGTGCCTCGGGCGTTGCCTTCCTGCGCGCATTCGCCGCCGAGGTCGCCTCGGATGTGGTGGTCAACGACTTCGCCCAGCCGGTTTCCAACCGGCGGCTCCTGACACGGGTGGAGCTCGACACGACAGACACCGACCTGTTGCGAGCCCAGTTCGTCGACCTTCACCTGCGCATCTACGGAGAACGGGTCGAGGCAGACAGTACCGACGTGGACGACACGGTCGCCCTGTTCCAGGACCTCGACGCGCTCAACGCGAACCGCACACAGGTGTGGACGCTCCTACTCACCGCCATGCTCCAAGACCTTCGCGTCGCAACCTACTGAGGCCACCATGAATCGTCGCCAATTCCTCACTGTTCTAGGTGCCGCCGGAGCGGTCGGTAGCAGCAGCCTCTTCCCCTCTGCCGCCCGCGCCAACGGCGACGGCGTCGCCAAGCACTTGATCATCGTCTTTGCGTCGGGCGGCTGGGACACCACCTACCTGTTCGACCCCAAACCCGACTCGCCGTTGGTGGACACCCCGTCGGGTGACTGGCGTCTGTTCGGCAATAGTGGTCTGTGGGTCAGTGACAGTCGTCCCAATGTCTCACAGTTCTTGGACGCCTATGGGAGTGTCACGTCGGTCGTCAATTCCATCAACGTGCCCTCGGTGGCGCATGCGAGTTGCACCCACCGAATGCTCACCGGTTCTCGTGACGCCAGTCGTCCCGATGTCGCGGCCATCATCGGCCACGAGCTCGGGTCGGACACGCCAATGCCGTACCTGGACATTGGTGGGAACGCGCGTCCTGGCGTACTCGGCTCGGACATGGGCTACATGGGCGACAACAATCAGCTCCGCGGATTGCTACTGGAGGCGGAAGCGCCAACCCCGCCAAGGGGCACGGACTGGCACCGCTATTTCGCGACAGACGACGAGTACGACCGCGTCGAGGCCTACGTGCAGTCTAGGGCCGCGCGTGCGGCAGGTCGTGGCGATTTGGGTGAAAATGCCCGTCGCTTGGAGTCCTTCCAGAGCGGACTTCGCCGTAGTCACCAGCTCCGCGACTTCGAGTCATTCTTCTCGAACGTCGGACGCGGCCGAACCTTCGAAGACCAAGCTCGCGTCGGGGTCGAAGCGCTTCAAGCCGGTGTCTCTCGAACGCTGTTCCTGTCGCTGGACGGTGACTTCGACACCCACACTGACAATGCAGAGCAGAACGAGCTGTTCGACTCGGTGTTCGGCTCTCTCCTCGCATTGTTCGACAAGCTAGCCACAACGCCAGGACACACCGCAGCAAACATGCTCGATGAGACCATCGTGCTGCTCGCGTCCGAGATGGGACGAACCCCCTTGCTGAATGGCCAGCAGGGCAAGGACCACTGGCCCATCACGAGCTGCATGGTCATGGGTGCCGGCATTCGCGGGAATCAAGTTGTGGGGGGGACAGACGAAGGTCTGGGCGCCCTCAATACCGATCTGGACACTGGTGAAACCGTCGATACCGGCGGCGTCGTGCTTCAGCCGGAGCACATTCACAGCGCGTTGCTCGAACTCCTTGGCATCGATCCTGAGCCCTGGTTCCCAGGTGCTCCTGCTCTCAGAGGTTTGCATGCGTAATTGTGTAGTTGTTGTTTGGTTAGGCCTTATCGTCGGGTGTGACGAGGGAGTGGGTGGCCAGGCGAGCGAGGCCTTTGAAGCCCGAGAGTGCCCGCCCGATAGTCTCCTGACCTACGAAAACTTCGGCGAGCAGCTGATGCTCGACCACTGCACGGGCTGTCATGGCGACGCGGTCGCCCAGGGAGACCGGCAAGGGGCGCCCGTCGACGTGAACCTGACCACTCACGCGCAGGTCCATGATTGGCTTGAGCTGGTGTACGAACGCAGCGCCGACGACAACACGAGCATGCCCGTCGTCGACAACATGGACCCGGATGACCGATATCGACTCGGTGACTGGTTGGCGTGCGGGGCGCCCTAGTAGGGACAGCGCTGTCCACGGGTTCATTGTCACCGGCGCGGACGACACTGGGGACCCATTTAAGTCGGACCTCTTTTGGTTCAACAGCGTCGTCGCGATGTACTTCACCGAGTAATTCGCTTCTCGATAGTCTCAGTGTCCCGAGTGGTAGAAGCCCTCGCCGGCTTGAATACACCCATCGATTTGTCCAGGAACCCCTAGAGCACTACGGTGGGTGGATGAATCGTTTTGGGGTCCTCCTGCTGGCTGTCGTCGCATGCCTTCACTCGTGCAAAGCGCCTACGTCTGCGCCAATGCACGAACAACCGGCATCCCTCATCGGAGCCTGGACGGTCGTGTCCGGGGTTTGGGGGTCGAACGAATACGTAGAGGGAAACAGCTTAGATCACGCCGGAGTTCCCACCCCGCGGTCATGGACATGGACATTCACCCCTGACCAATACAGCTGGAAGGTAGAGACGGATGGGGGGATGCAAGTTGGGAGGCTCTTGGCAAGTGCCTACAGATTGAATGCCACGAAGCAACCGATGGAACTGGACTTGGCCATATCGAGTGAGGCCGAATTCGACGATTTCATGGCATGCATCTATACAATCGAAGGCGAGACCCTCACGCTTGTTCGAGGCTCACCTCGACCCAGTTCCTTTGTTGAAGGGGTCGATCAACATCTTGTTTTGATACGCAAGTGATTGGCACGAGCCACCGGTTGGGCCAGTTTCGACGGATAGGACCCTCACCGGTCCTTGGGCAGGCCGGGTGGGTATCGCACACAGCGACAGGCGTTCATGCCGAGTCTAGGGCGGACCCCACACGCACGCTGGCATGCGCATCCAGCAGGGTCCGACCACGCTCCAAGGTCGCCGTGAGTCGCTGGTTCCAAGCGTCTTCCCATTCGGCATCTGGAATCCGCCCGTGGGTACGCAGTTCGTTGGCATCTGCTGCCTGCACAAGCGTCTGGGTGTGCGGTGTGGTGGCCGTGGGTCGCGAGACCGTCCCAAGATCAGCAAAGGCCTTGGCAACCGCTCGACGTACCCCTGCGTCGCCGGATTCGAGCGCCCAGGCCACAACATCCCAGGAGAACTCCGCATGACTACGTTCTTCCGCCGTGATGCGTCGCAAAACCTCCCGAGTCGCCGGCTCGGTACACACCGCATGGCAGCGACGCGCGACGTCTGCATTGAAGTCTTCAAGTAGGCATCCATCGCGCACACTCTCGACTGCCAGCACGTCTAGTGGACGCTGACCCTCTGCAATCTGAAGGCCGCCCAGTGTCAGGTCAGGCATGGGCTCCACGGTATGGCTCCGACCGCCGTACCCAGCAGCCAATGCAAAGCAGCGCTCGGCATGGTCAATCTCTTCAAGGCCCGCAACATGACAGCGACGAAGCAACTCAGCGGGTGCTCCCACCGCCGCAAGCATCCACGCAACACGTGAAAAGGCAGGGACACTCGCATGCTCTTTCTGGGCATCATGAAGCCACAACGCCTCGAGTGCGGCTGCAGATGCGTCGGAGACGTGGTCCCGGCCCGGGCGCTCACCTCGCGTCCAGTCACTCCCTACACGAAGCTCCGGATGAAGCTGACGACCCGCCACACGAAGGGGGCGTCCCCAAGCTCCGCCGAGAGCTGCAGAAACGATAGGTTCCAGCCACCAACCGGCCCCAACAACCGGGACTGCAGCAAGCAGTAGTGACGCGGGTACAAATCGGACGGCCACCGATTTCAGGCGCGCACGTTGGTTTTCGTTACGAACGGCCGCAGCCACCAAGATACCCACAACAAATGGCCAGGCAACCACCGTTGCAGCCAGCCCCAACAGGCCGAGCATCGCCAACAATACGGCTAGCATTTCCGAATAGACGTAGCTGGCCAATCCGCTTGCCCCGAGCAATCCGACCGACACCGCCGTGCAGACCAACCAGACCACAACGTTACGAACCGCCCGCGTGGTGTTCGCACCGACTTGTGGAGATTCGACAGATTCTGGGGCGGTCATCGACACTCCTGGACCGGCGGCACGCCGTCAGCTCGTCAGTCTATAGGGCACACCCACTCAATACGACTTGGAACGCCCGCTATAGTTCACACCGTAGCCCTATCGGTGTCCACTCGGAACTCTGTTGCTCGGATGCTTGGGTTGGCCCCCTCATGTGTGGGTACGCACCCCGTCCATGAGCCGCAAAGGCGACTGCTGGGACAACGCTGTGGCCGAATCGTTCTTTGGAACGATGGAGCAAGACCTCGTGCGGCGGAGTCGCGAGTGGTCCGGTCACGTGCGACTCGGGCTGGGCCCGTGCCCGATTCGGAGGGGCATAAGGGTCGGGCTCCGGGGAAGTCCGTCTGGACTACAGGGCACATTAGTTGCGAACTGTGCGGTTCGTGTGCGTTGCGTGACCGGGTATGGCCCAGTGATAACGCGGTTCTCCGTTGGAGGACTTGCTATGAACCGGACGTTTCTGCTCCCGCTATCCGCACTCACACTAGGTGTATCAGGGTGTACCGAAGAACCCGTACTTGTCGGTCAGTGGACCGGGATTTCATTGGTGGACGACTATGGCGCCACCCAGGCTTTGCCGCTGGTGGACACCTACAATGACTCGGGTACTACAACCGTCGTGAGCACATCAGTGACCTTGGATGTAACGGCCACTGGTGCAACATGGGTGCAGACAGATACCTATTCGGACACGGCAGATGGAGACACTGAAACGTCCTCCGACGTCTTGTCGTACGCAGGTGCTTGGAGTGACGAGAACGCCCCTCGATTTTTTCTGGACTTCGACTGGGACGCCCTAGATATGGACTGCGTTCTTGACGGAGACGACCTGACCTGCGTCAACACCGCACCCATAGACCTCGCGGGTCTTACGTTTGAGCGCGACTAGTCCCCGTCGCTAGGACACCTGTGTTGCTCACCGGTATTGGGCGACACGCCGACGGACTGCAGATTCTGCAACTGGACACTGCGAAGACCGCACGGGGGAGGACGGCATCTGCGGGGAGAAGAGGTTTTTCACCGTGTTTTCTTTGGCATGGCAATCGCATTGCCCAAGCGGAGGCCCTATGTATCACCTCGCCCAACGTTGACTTCGCGAAGTGACTGCAGAATCCGCAGTCTTGGCATGCAAAACCCGCATGTCAAGTTTGCGAGTGAGGGCTCGACACTACAGGCGGAGGTTATCCATGAATGTATCCATGTCGTCGCTCACCCTCGCCCAGTCAACCAGCAGTGTAGGGAAGGGGCAGCGTCCCCCGAAAGGGGCTGGCGGACCGCCGGGTGGCGCGAAGCGGTCTCATGCCGACGCTATCCAAACCCTTGGTTCCGAACTGTCTGAAGAGGTTCAAGCGGCGATGCTTGAGTCCGTGGAGCAGCTCCAAGAAGAGGGCGCATCGTTTGACGACATCAAGGCGTTTGTCGACAGCGAATTGGAGGCGAATGGCGTTGACGTCAAACGCCCCGGCCAGCTTGTAAACGTGCGCTTGTAGGCGGGATGAATCCGCGTTCCAAGACTTGGAATCGCTGTACGACGGTGCCTCTTGGACCGGCGACACCACTCGTTTGTCCGCCACCCGCATCAAACCCAGCGACGACTTGCACCGGGTCGATGCTCGCCTGTGCGCCGCTTCGCGTTGTGGTGGTGCCCGGCAAGAGCGTGCGGGTACCCGGGGCGGATGCGCCCCTCATTCTCGAGCGCGCCACCGCGGCCTAAACCCGCGGGAAGAACCAAGATTCGCATCGGTCATGCCTGTGCACATGCGGCGCATGTCAGCGATGCGCCGTACATTGAACCGCTCACAACTCGGTGGCGGTCATCGACGGGACGTCGAGGCGAAACACATCGATCGAACTGCCTTCACCGACCACCGTGACCGTTCGAGCAGCCACGCGTCTCCCTTCTACGAACACCGTCACAGTCGCCTCGTTAGGCTCCATCATGTCGTCCAAGTGATAATCCTCGACAACGACTCGCCACGTCTCCTCGACGTCTAACGGACCCGGTATTTCGATGCGTTCCGGGCCAACATCATGGTTGTCTCTCACAAAGTCGGGGTTGTCTTCTACTGCACCAGGCCAGCCCCAATCAAACGAACGGCGGTCGTAGCACGTGCCGTAAAAGCAGTCCTCATCAAACCCATCGACGGACTCTCGCACCAAGTGCAAATCCAGATCATCCCCCGATAAGGTCCACTCCACCTCGATCGCTACATCGACCGGCCCGTCTGAGAAGGCGGTTTGCACGATGCAGGGCTCGGTGACCCATCCCAGGCTGTCGGTCGCCACGACTTGCGTTTGTACAAGGCCAGGATGGTCCGCGGTTACCATGGTTGTTGGCTCCTCCGGCCACGCAACGAGCGCGTCGGACCCGTCGTCGTCTAAGACCGACCACTTGTAGACAAACGGACTCTGCGGGCTGAACCCCTGGGCCATGACCATCGCCGTGGCGCCAGGTCGGGTGAGTATGGTTCCCTCACACTCCAGTCTGGGACGGAACGTATAGTGGGTCGCCCGGGTCTCGCAGGGTTCCCAGGAATCACCGAATTCATCGGTTACCACCAACTCAAAGACCCACTCGCCCGATACCGACGGCGTGAACGTCGCGGTTCCCGGACCGGTGGCAACCGGCGGGTCAAATAGTGGGAAGGGTGCACCGACAACGGACCACTCCCACTGGACGGTCTGTGGGTCAACGCCGCGAACAGCACCCTCCAGAACAAACAGCTCGTCCGACTCGCCCGGTACCGAAATGGCCGGGTCCACCCCACAGGTGACCGAAATCACCTCAGGTACCGGCCCCGCATCCAACAGCACGGTGGACTCATGACACGAAGCCACGCACATCACGATGCAGACCAACCCAACGCGTTGCATTGCGACTCCGTCGTTGCTGGAGGAAACGTCCCCCAGCGCACAGCGTACAGCACACTCGCCGATTCGCGACAGAAAACGTGCGCCAGATCCTCATCAATGACCGGATACGGAACGGATAGGTGAATCCAACGCCCTTCGCTCCGTACCGCGGGCGGCTGACTTGCGTAGCGAGGGCCGCGAACAGTTCGCTGACGCCGATTCTGCCCGGCGCGGACAGCGCTGTGGCGTCCTGTGACCCTCCGAATAGGGCCCCGCCGAGCCGGAGTCGCACGTGACCGGCCCCACAGCGGTGTGCTGCGGCTTAGGCGGGTACTGCGACAGCGCTGGCCGCTGTGGTGGGGACGCAGGCGGAGCCGGAACAACCTCCCGCCGCCATGCAGAGCGGCCTGCCAGCACGCCGTGGGTTTGCACGAGGTGAGCACGCGGCGGCGGGACCAGGGCCGCAAGCCGACGGGCGAACTCCAGCGGCGACTTCCTCGGTCGTCACCGGGTGGTCACGCACGAACCGCAGGTCGTTTGCATCGAGGAATGGCTGGATTCGAGGCAAGACCAAGGTTGCCCGGTGTTGTAGGACGGCCTCGTGGTGCTCAGAGGGCTGTGGGCCGTAGCGACAGCGCTCGCCGGCTAGAACCCCCACGTGGGTCCAGCACTCGTTCGAATCAACAGCCCGGGGTTCAAATTGTTGATGGCCGTGCCCGCGCCCGAAAAAACCAAAGTATCAAAGCCGAAACCCCAAATACCGTACGTCAGCTCAACACTCCCGTTGTCGTCGTACGCCGACAGACTACGATTCCGTCCTGAATAGGGTCCGGAAGCGTTCGGTCCGGCGAACGTTGGGCTCCGCGCCCACTGCCAGCCACCTCCGTTGACGTCCAACGCTGTCAGTCCCAAGGTTGCGTCCGACGACTGCGCATTGTTGGAGTGAGAGATGGACGCGCTACCAAAGCTAACGGTTCCAGTCGTAGCTACCGAAGCATAGAGGACGCCCCCCACGACCGCCAATGAATTGAGCGCTGATGTCCCGCCAGTTGTCGCAGACGACCACGCCTGCACTGGCACCGCATTCGAGTCAAACTCAAAGATGTGGCTGGCTAGGGCAAGTGACTGGCCAGCAAACATCAACACGCCGTCGGATGTATTCGCCGAGACGAACAGCCGTCCGTTCTCCACGGCAACGGAACCGCCCAAGGTGTTTCCAAGCGACGAGATGAGTTGATGGGTAGCCACCTCGCCCCCCTGAGAGTCAATGACACTCACGGCGACGCATCCTTGTACGCAGTCAGCCAAGCCCGGCGAAAAATCATTCGCTCCAGTCTTTGACGCACCAAACAGAAGCGTGGTCACAGCAACATCGCCATTCTGCATGGACGCTAGCCCACCTGGGGTGTCACCGCCGGTCAACCCGGTACGTGAGACCCACTGAGGCTCACCGAGACTGTTGTACCGAGTCACGGCAACATCAAGGTCGCTGCTGCCGATGGATGGAAGGACGACGCCAAGGCCGAAGTCCATGCCGCCGCTATACCTGCCTGCAACGGTCACCCCCTGTGCGTCAGCGACCACCTTCTCGGCAATGCCACCCACGGTCGACTGCCCAGCTCGAGTCCACTGCGCGGAACCGGTGTCCGCCGACAGCTTTCCGACCAACCAACCAGACGAGGAGGTGGATGTCAAGGTTGTACCTGCGGACGTCAGTGTTCCCTGAAAGTCACCCGCAATGTATACGTCGTTCCCTGAGACAGACAACCCGTAGACGAGCACATGGTCTGTGCCCGCATAGCTATGCGACCAGACGAGATTCATCTGGCGATCAAACTTGATAATGAGCGCAGCGTTCTTTCCGGGAGTAGAACTCGCGAGCAACGTACCGTCGTACTGCGCATCTCCCCGAAAGTAAGCAGCAACGAAGAGATTTCCGGCCGAATCGTATTGGGTATCCATAACCCTCAGAAATTCGTTTGATGGAAGCTCAAAAACCCCCAACACACTGGCGGAGACACTACACCCTGGAACAAACAGGGTGCCCGACCATGTTTGACTCCGAAAGACCCGCTCTGGCCCTGGCAACCAAGCACAATCCGGAACAGTGCCATGCGCGCCGATGTCGACGTGGTCGCCCAGCACAGCTCCCCGACCGACCGATGCGCCGCGCCCGACTCGAGCGCCAGCGTCCACCTCCGCCTCCGCCCCAATGACGGCGTTTCTCAGTACCCGGCCATCGACACGCGCGCCGTCACCCACCGAGACGTTCGGTCCAACAATCCCGCCGACGGACACCTCTTCACCAACGACCGCCCCGCGAGAGACGACCCCACCAATGGTCGAACGGTCGCCAACAGTCACCAGGTTCCCGACGGTTCCGCCGACCTCCAATGTCACATCGTCTTCCAACATACTGGCGTAGCCGATGGTGGCCTGCGAGCGAGCCACTAGACCACTGCCCACGACGACATCGCGTGCAAAGACTGCGTCGTCGGCAATGTCCGCATCCGCCCCGACAGACGACCCGCGCCCGAGCACGGAGTTGTCCCCGAAAGACTGCACGGAGGCTCCGCTGACTCGTCCCTGCAGCGACGAACGCACTCCCAGAGCAGCGTTCCCAACCTCTACATTGGGTCCGACGTAGGCGAAGTCGTCGATGTCGGCGCCCGGGAGGATAATCGCAGCCGCGTCTATTGTCGCAAGCGGACTGACACAGGCATTCGGGTAGCCGGGGTCGCATGGATGCGCAAACGCAGCAGGAACGGCCAGCGGCATCAACAGGACAGCGTAAACAACGGGCAACATGCGGCCTCCAAGGTCACCCAGCCTGTACAACTGAACCGTGCCGACGCCATCTGGCGCCCGTCTGACACGGTCGGCCCAAGTGACGCTCCGAACAGGGCACGGCCCACCCTGAGTCGCACGTGACTCGACCGACAGCGGTGGCGCAGCGCCGTCAACCGCGGCGCGGGCCGGGCATCGTCGACGCTCCCCGGGTCCATTGTGCTCGCGGGCCCCCTGGGGCTGGCTCAAGCAAAGGCCTTAGGTAGTGGTTCCCAGAACGAGATGGGCACAGATGAGCAAGCAAAGAGCACGAATTCGACGACCGTCGGCCGCACGACCTCTTTGTCGAATCCGTCCACTGGGATGCCGAGGAGGCGCCCGAACCCGGCCACCGCCATGAACACCGCCGCGGCCAGAAACCAAATGGTGTCCGCTGTGAGCAAACCCACTGTAATGACCGCCGCAGTGCCGACCATCAGGCCGCCCACGCTGTTGAGTCCCAAGCGGCCCTTTGACTCGACTCCAAGCGGGTCGAGCATTCCAACCGGCGCGAACATCGCCTCGCCGCCAAGGGCAGTCAGCAGCATCGCAAAGACGCTACGGCGGGTAGCCGACCGAGGCCCCCACAGACCCTGCGCACCCGCCGCTCCACCTTACAGTGGACGTCGCACTACATTCTCACCGCGCTCCGTGAACCGACTCCTCCATCAACCGAATGATGTGTACGCCCCTCATCCAGACGACATTCTACACAGCCGTGGGACAAACCTCAGCTGTTAGAGAACAAGATGGATTACACGGTGCGCCGGAGAATCACGTGACGTACCACCATGGGAACCTTCGCCAGGCCTTGATCGAGGCCGGAGTACGCTTGCTGAGCGAGGCCGGCCCAGCCGCCATGTCGCTGCGCAAGGTGGCCATCCAAGCGGGTGTCAGCCACGCCGCGCCGTACCACCACTTCAAGGACAAAGAGGCGCTGCTGGCAGCGGTGTGCGAGCGTGGTTTCCGAGACATGACCACAGCGATGAAGACGGCGGACGGCGAAGACCCTTTCGAGCATCTCACCACTATGGGCCATGCCTACCTGAGCTACGCGCGGTCTGAGCCCGCCCTCTACCGCTTCATGTTCGGCTCTCAAGTGCCGGACAAGCAACAGCATCCAGAGCTGATGGCCTGTGCCCACGAGAGCTTCAACACCCTGGTCGAGGTCGTGGCCCGCTGCGTAGCCACCGGGGAGACACGCGCCGGTCACCCCCTTGAGCTGGCCATGGCGGTGTGGGCCATGACCCACGGCATCGCAGCGTTGCTCAACGACGGCGTACACAAAGGTCCACTCAACACGCTGGACCCCGCACCGGATATTGACGCCCTTCTGCAGGTGTACATGACCTCCGTGACGGCGTCGATTCGGGCATAGGTTAGACGGCTCGCCCACGTTGGAGACCGCTATGGCTACCTTTGAAAGCACCTACACAAATACCTTCACCGTTCCAGTCACCCTGGATGCAGCGAAGAAGCATTTCGCAGACCTGCCGACCATCATCGCCAACAGCAATGACGTGGAGACTGCGACCGTTGACGAAGACGTCATCCACTTCGTCATGAAGGCCCAAGAGCACGTAGGAATCGGCACCTTCCAGTCCGACTACCGCTCAAAGTACACCCTCGATGGCAACATCCTGAGCTGGGCCCCAGTCGGCGAAGGCAACACCCGTCAGTCCGGCACCGCGACCTTCGTGGCCAAGGGTGACAGCACAGAGGTCGCGTACAGCGAGACCCTCTCCGTCGACATGTCCGTCCCCAAGATGATGGCGCCCATCCTCAAGCCGCTCATCGGTGCGATTCTGTCGCACGAGATGAAGGAATACACGGCGCGCATGATCAAGAGCGTTGAGGCGTAGTTCCGCTGACCTAGCTACTCAGCGGCTTCTGGCTGCGCTTCGGTCGCGTCAATGAACACGTCTACGTCTTCTCCCTCTTCGCCTTTCGGCGCCTGGGAGCGGATGGAGAAGCCCATGAGGAGGCTGTAGACCCGGTCACCGCCAACGATGGCGCTGACTGCGTAGTTGCAGCCGTCGTCGTCGCGCAGCGTGTAGTTGGGACCGTCACACGCGTCGAAGTCCGGCGAGAACACCGCGGATTCAGCGTTGTCCGAGCTGGTGCGGAATCCGGTGGCAATGCTGGTCAGTCCGTCGAGAACCTCCACACCGATGTCCAGCGCCTCGCCGTCGGAAAAGGCACCGCCAATGGTCACTTCGACTTCGTTTTCGTAGCTGCGAGCCGTCTCGTCTACGCCCATCTCAATGCTGAACAGGCCGATTGCGCCGCCGCCTTCCAGGGCATTGAGGGAGACCAACAGCGGGTCGTTGTCCTTGCCTTCGGGCGGGTTGCAGGCAATGGCGAGGACAGCGAGTGGGGCGAGAGCGATGATGCGGGAAAGCATGTGGAACCTCCGTGGTGAAGGCGGCATAGTCCGGCGCTCTTACACGTCACCTTACGAGACCTTTCCGGCAGATACAGCGCAGCTCTCACACCGAAAAACGTGAGCCTAAACGCCGACTAAGCGTTGGACTGGCGACGACGCAAACCGGCGAGCAGCAACAGCCCAAACCCGAACGCGGCGGTCGGAGCCGTGTCCACAGGACTCGAGCAGCCACAGCCAACTCGTGGGAACTCTCCGACTCCGGTGTCCGCGCCAGAGTCACCGTCTGGGTCGAGTGTGTCGTCGTCCGTGTCGGGAGCTTCGGTATCTGGCTCGGCATCCGTGTCCGGCTCATCCGTGTCGGGGTCGACATCTGCGATGAAGCCCACGTTGGCACCGGCGGGCGTATGGGTTTCCTGAAGCGCACCCTCCCCCTCGCAGGTGACGAACTCATGCTCCCACGTGGGTGACAGCAGGAACTCAGGCCCGCTTGGCTCTGCTTCGACTGCGAACTCCAACGTGACTGTGCGTTCTTCATCCACGCCAAGCGTACCGGCGGTCACGCCGCTCATCAGGCGAGAGAGCGTGACTGCACCGCCGTTAAAGTCACCCGATGAACCGTCCATCTCAAAGCTCAGCAGGTCGAGCGCTGGGTCCACGTCCATGCGGAAGCGAACGTCTACTGCGGGGGCCTCGCCAGTGTTCGACAGCGTGGCGGTCACGGTCATGGTGTCGCCGATCTCAACGGTGTTCGGCGTGGCTGTCGTGGTGCTGTCGGTGAGGTCAGGTGACTTCACGTCGATCTCAAACGCGAGCAGCGTGGGCAAGTAGGAGTCGCCGGTGGTGACCGTACGCACAATGGCCGACGTCTGACCGTTCGACAGGATGCCCTCGCCAGCACTGATTGGGATGGTCGTGAGGTCCCAACCCTGTCGCCCACCGCTGATGTTGGTCGTGGTGAAGGCGTTGTGGTTGCGTGTGCCAAAGGTGCCACGGGTGTCCAGCACGCCGTCGCCGTTGTTGATCTGCGAGCTGAAGAAGTTCGTGCTCGGGTTGTTCGTTCCCGACAGGTTGACGAAGGGGCCGCTCGTGGTGGGTGCGATGGTGAGAATGTCCCCTCCCAAGATGGCGTCTCCCTCCATGGCTGACACAACCACATTGCCCTCGACGGGACCGAACGGCGGCGCACAGAACCCCGACACTGGGTAGTCCTGAGACGCGCCTTCATCGACAAAGCTGCCGCCGACGAAGATGGAGACGTTGCGCACCTGCTCGCCCTCACTGCGGAACGCAACGACGAGGTTCCAGCCAGCCGCATTGAGCGAGTTGTCGGTCAAAGCCTGGGTGGCGGGTACAGCCGACACCACGTACCGGCCAGCGCCACGCGACTGAACGAAGCTCGTGACGTTTGCCGAGCGGATGTAGTACCGAATCGGGAACCCGGTCTCAGCAAGACCGTCGAACAGCTGAGCGGTCTGCGATGCGGGCGAGACGGACTCAGTCGCGCCTCCGAAGCGAAGGGTGACATCGTTGTTGAGAGCAGCGCGGACATCTTCGCTGCCGGCCTCGAAGCTGCCGCCCCACACGAGCTCGGCATGCAAGACTACGGCATCAGAAGGCAGATCGAGCACGGCCGACGACCCGTTGGCGGTCCAGTCCGAGGTCGTTCCGGCGAACCAAGGCGAGGAGCCGACCGGTGCGGCGTCTACCGAGTTCGGATCCAAGGCAATGAACGTACCAATGGAGCCGAGCAGACCTGGGCCGTTCGCGCTCGATTCCTTGGAGAGACCCAGCGTGTTTCCCGTCGCTGAGATGCCGCCAGGCACGGTGTCAGAGAAGCGAACCTGCTGGGCGACAGCAAGCTGTGGAACGAGCAAGGCAATGGCGAGGAGACTGCGCATGTGGACATCCGAGAGAGAGGAGCGAGGGTTCTTAACGCGCCCACGTCATTCGATACACAGGACGCCCACAAGCTCCTCAACCCCATTCCGCTCAACCTGTGCGCCTGCCGCTACTGCGACCTAGGGCTATAGTCCGCTTCATGGCCATTCTACAATCGAAGACCGGACCCGCACTGCTCGCCGCTCGCCACATGGTGGGACGGTCACGAGCCATGAACACAACCATTGCCTCCCCAGAGGTCAGCGGTCAGCACGCTGTCATCCGCTGGGACGGTGACCACTGGGCACTGCGAGACTTGGGCAGTCGCAACGGGACCACGCTCAACGGCGTGCAAGTCGCAGCTGGTAGCGACGTAGCGCTGACCCAGGGCGACACGGTGTGCTTTGGCGGCGCTGAGACGGTGTACACCCTTCAGACAGACACCGGACCCTCACCCGTGGCCGTGTCGGGAGACACCATCCGAGAAGGAGACGGCGAGCTGCTCGCTCTTCCTGACTCCGACAACCCCGTCGCGGTCGTAGACGCAGACGGTCGAGGCGGTTGGCTGCTGCGCCAAGGCATGGACGAATCCACTGTCGTGACCGGAGACACGGTCACCGTAGATGGCGTGACGTGGACACTCGACCTGCCAGAGATTCTAGATCTGACGGTCGAAGCCCAGACCTCGAACTCCATCGCCGATGCATCCATCGCGTTTTGTGTGAGCGCAGACGAAGAGTATGTCGAGGTTCACGTCACCCTAGACGGCACCACCACATCCCTCAAGCCACGAGCCCAGCACTACCTGCTGCTGACTCTCGCCCGACAGCGCATGGAAGACGCTGAGCAAGGGCTGTCAGCCAGCGAACAGGGCTGGCTGACAATGCACCAGCTTGAGAAGATGCTTCGAGCCAGCGCCAATCAGGTCTACGTGACGCTTCACAGACTGCGCAAGGAGTTCGACCAGTTCGACGTCGCAGACGCGGGCGAGGTCATTGAGAAGCGCTCAACCACTCGCCAGGTCCGCATGGGCGTCAACACCCTGAGTGTCGGCCGCTTGAACTAGCAGCACGCCTCAGACGACGACTAGCCGCACTGTTCCCGGGCCGAGCCGACGATGGCGTCGAACTGTGCCTGGGTGATGTACTGCGGCGTGTAGACCGCTCCTTGGCGGTCAAGCTGACCCATGAATGAGCGCAGGTGGTTCCGCGAGCCGCACATCAAGCCGTCATACGTGTCGGCCAACGCCAGATCATCGGTCGTCTCAATGGCTATCGCCAGGTCGAGGATGTCGAGGTCCTCAATGGTGGCGCCGACCGTCAGCGCTCCGACCAAATCCTGCGAGCCCTGAGCAACCAGGGTCGCGTAGAGGTCCTGCAAGTGCTCATCGACAAAGACCCCGGTGCTGTCGTCCACGATAGGGTCGACCAGCCCAAGTCGGTCGATATGTACCAATAGAGAGTCCATATGGCTCTGCTCCGATTGGCTGATATTGTCGAAAATGCGCGTTCCGTACAAGTCTCCCAACACCTGGTAGACGTCGCGAGCGAGCTTCTCTTCCTCTCGAATGTACAGCAGGTCGTCGACTGAGTCGGCGTGACTGACCTCGTCGTCATTGTCGTCGTCCACATCGCTGTCGTCGTCCGCGTCGCTGTCGTCGTCCGCGTCGCTGTCGTCGTCCACATCGCTGTCATCGTCATCCGACACTTCCGCATCCGTGTCTGACACATCTACGTCCGCGTCCGACACTTCCGCGCTCGCATCCGAACTGGCGTCTGGGTCTTCATCACAAGCCAACGCAAAGACTGCCAAAGAGAAGAGAACATGCCGCATGACGGACTCCTGAACGAGGGGTGTATAGTCAACATGCCCCCTTTTTCAGCGTCGTCACCGTGGCAATACGTCGCACCGGCAAACAGCCAGCTGAAGGCCGCCGATGTGGACGGAGTCACGATTGAGCGATTTTGACACGCTTCTGAATCACTCTTGACTCATGAGTCCGCAGACGCTCGCAAATCATCGTTCTCAGGAGCCGCAGCCGACAAGTCGATGGCATGAAAACTGCAGCAAACAGGACAATCCACTGCGGGAGCTACCGTGTTTCGACATCTGCCATTTGCCCTATCTGTTCTGTTGTTGTCAGCGTGTGACCCCGACGTCAGTGAGCTCCAGCAAGAGGTCACATCCGTTGGAGCCACATCACCGGTTGACGACGTACCTAGCGAGGTTGTCGTGACGGCTGCCGTGCAAGCGGACCACGGCGCCGAGGTATTCGCGCAGCACTGTGCCAGCTGCCACGGAGACTCAGCCCGAGGCGACGGACCATTGGCCGCCGCTCTCGATCCCGCACCCGTAGACCTGACGGGCCCCCGACCCGCCCACATGCGTGGCACCCCAGGTGGACGCCGAGCCGTCATCGAAAACGGAAGTCCAGGAACTGCCATGGTTGCCTTCAAGGACGTTCTGTCACCGGAAGACCTAGAAGCGGTCTACGGATTCGTCCATGCGCTCCACCACGGCTCACCTCCTGACGCGACCGATGCCGGATGCGCAGAGCACGGCGAAGGCGGGTGTTCGTGTGGCGAAGGCGGCGGAATGGGCCCCGGAGGCGGAGGCATGGGCCATGGCGGCGGACGCGGAATGGGCCCCGGAGGCGGAGGCGGCCATGGCGGGGGAATGGGGCCCGGCGGCGGCCACGGCGGTCACTAAAGCGGTACCGTTGGAATCGGGGTCGAGTGAGCTTGGCAGACCACTTGCCAACAAGGCAGCAAGCCGCCAATACTGCCTGCCAGCGAACCACGACCCAACTTCCACAACGCACCGGACCCACTCCATCTATGACGAAGCTATTTACCGTAATGGCACTATTGCTCACCGCATGTCCGGAGCCCACAGATGACAGCGACACGGACACGCAGTCAGACTCGGACACGCAACCTGACTGCGACACGGACACCGATGAGTGCGACGACGACTCGGACACCGCGCCCGAGCCTGACACCGACTGCGACACCGACTCGCCACTCGAAGACATCCCTGACGTAGACACCGAGACGTGCACCCCCGACCCCGTCACCGACACCACCGTTGACTACGAAGACATCAGCCCAGAGGAAGGCGTTGCCCTGAGCTGCTCGGTCCCGCTGACCACCTGCCGGACGTGGTCCCAGGCCCAGCAGCTTTCCAACTATCGGTGCGTTGAGAGCACCGCGTTGACGGGCTGTGCGGCCACCCGACGCACCTACAGGCGCAGTGCTGAGGATAGCTACTGGAGCTACTTTGACAGCGATGGGCACCTCATCGCGTCCAAACACGAGTCCGACTACAACCTGACCTGCGAGCAGCGTCCTGATGATTCGGGCACGGCTTGGACCCGATGGAACGGACCGCGAATCACTGGCTGCGTAGATGGTCAGACCGCGTTTAGCCGGCGGTGCTTGCCGGATACCCCGGAGGTCTTCCCAGGTGGCAACCGACCGATTCCCTCCTCCGTCCCTGCAACACTCACCGCCGCGATGACGGAGCTCACTGGGCAGTGCTACGGCGTGGCGACCTGCGGCTGCGCAGAGTCCACCGGAACCGTGGTCATTGTAGCCAGCCACTGGTCACAACAAGTCGAAGAGAGCGCGGACCACTGGTTCTACAACACCAGCGGCAGCCTAATGGCAAGCGTGGTGGACGACCGAGGCGCCGGAACTCCACCTCCGAACTGCGAAGACCGCACAGTGGTACCGTCAGATGCTTGCGGGTTCCTTCCCCTCGAGTAGACGCGGACCCGGTAGATTTCACATTTCCGCAGAAAGAGTGTCGTTCACGGCCAGACTCGTCCGTCCTCGAGTTGCACCCTTGCGGCCACAACCGCACACAACACCAGGACACCTCCATGGCTTACCAAACCAATCACTTCTGCTGGCACGGCTGCAACTCCACAAACACTGAAGCCGCCAAGGCCTTCTACACCAAGGTCATCGGCTGGAAGGCACTGGACGTGCCCATGGGCGACACCACTACAACCATGTTCATGTCAGGCGAGGACGGCGTCGCACACCTGAGTGAACCGCCTACCGCCGGCGTTCCAAGCCACTGGAACAACTACCTGCGCGTAGACGATGTGGACGCAAGCACCGCTGCAGCAGCCAAGAACGGAGGAACCGTCTTGGTGCCCCCGACAGACATTCCACCCGGGCGTTTCAGCATGGTGGCGAGTCCGAGCGGCGCGACCTTCGCCTTGTTTCACGAGGCCGGGGACGACTCGGAGAACAACAAGGGTGGCCCCGGAAAGGTCCACTGGGTGGAGCTACACAGCCAAGACCTCGACGCGGATGTTGCCTGGCTGTCCAACTCCTTTACATTTGAGACCGGCGACATGCCCATGCCAGACGGCAGCACCTACAAGCTCCTGAAGAAAGACGGAGAGATGTGTGCCGGCGCAATGAAAGCGCAGCAACCCGGTGTCCCGTCCATGTGGCTCGCGTGGATTGAAGTGGCGGATGTCGACGCCGCAGTGTCCACTGCCAAGGACGGCGGAGGCAACGTGCTCTCCCCCATCATGGACATGCCAGGAGTCGGTCGTATGGCCATGGTGCAAGACCCAACCGGCGGTGTGTTCGGCGTGATTACACCACCGAGCGCACCGGCAGCGTAGCCAAGAATGCCGGGTGCGACCGGAGCGTGGACGTGCACCCCTGCGATTGGTGTCGCACGTCACCGCTCCCGTCACCTGGACGGGGAACGTCAGCACAGCGCTCGACCATGCGCTCACTCGTTGACGGTCAGAACCATCTGTTCCATGGACCGACACGACGAGCTGTGGGTGGTGCCGTTCGCGCACCAGTAATCATTCCCTATGACCCGCACGTACCCATCCACCACATCCAAGTGCAGCTCGCTCATCGACCTCATGGGTAGGGCAATCGGGGTGGTGCTGTCAGCCAAGACTGCACGAACTCCGGTATCTCCCACCCACACGAACACCGCACGCTCGCCAATCTCCGCCGCGCGCAAGCGTGAGGGCGCGTAGATGTAGGGACCAATCCCGGTGGTCGCGCCCAACGTCTGTGCCCGCAACGATTCGCTCTGCCAGCCTACATCTCCGGACACGCTCATCGTCCCCCAACGTAGCTCTGCCTGTTGAGGGTGTGCGACATCGACGAGCGGGCGCCATGCGACGGCGACGGCATCGAGGCCATGCGCCACAGCGACGACGTCGTACAGCGAACGCCCAGACTGCGCGGCGTGTGTGGGTGTGGTCTGGACCTGGTCGATGATGCGTGCATCCGCCTGTCCCCACTGCGCCCACAACCGCACCTCGTCGTTCAACAGCTCACTCCACACGGCAACCGACACGCCATCACGCGTCTGTACAGGGCGACGTCCATGAACCGACTGTCGGAGGGTTGGCCAGGAGTCCGGGGGGCGTTGGGTGGTCACGACGAGGGAGGCGACGAGCTCAGCGACAGGGGCAGGTGTTCGAACGTCCACTGCTACAGGAACGCTCTCCAAAGGCGGGACTTGAGCCGATGTAGCTGGCCCACACCCCACGAGCGCCAGCACCAGTACCAGTACCAGTACCAGTACCAGTACCAGTACAACTGCACCCATCCACACCTCCTGTCACCCCGACATGTCCCATTCGGTGAAGTTCCGCCAGAGCCCCACAAGCGTTGAGAAAAAGGGCGGCTGCGACGGTCCTACAGCACCAGCCACAATCCCAGAGCAGCCGCGACCGGGATGGCGAGATTATCGTCGATCCGCCGGGAGAATAGCTCTGCAACAGCAGCAAAGACGGACGCGGTCGCCGCCATCACAAGCACCTGCGACAGCGCGTAGTCAAACCACAGCGTCAGAGCCAGGCCTGACACCAGACTGCCAACCACCCAAAAGGTCAGCGTTCCCTCTAGGGTTCGCCCATTCACCAGGTCAAGCCTACCGAAGCGTCGTCCAATGAGGGCCGCTGCAGGGTCTGCTGCACCCAGAATCGCAATCGCCACCGTACCGTAGACCACGTCGACAAAGCTCAACAGGAACAATGACAGGATGAACCACGATGACGAGTTGACGCTGTGCGTTTCGTGGGGGTGAGCGATGCTGCCGAGAATGGACATGAGGAAGCGATTGAACGACGGGACGAGGTAGCGTCCGACCTCAAGAAATGCAGCGAAACCGAACGCCACTCCAGCGACACCGATGCGCCAACTCTGACTGGGCAACACGTAGTGAAGCAACACCAGGATGAGCAGAGCACCGCCAATATGCTGGATGTTGCGAAGGTAGTTGGTAGGCCGCAAGTTCGGTAGTTGAACGTCGTGGGCGCTGAGCGCAAAACTCAACTCGCCGTACAGCGGGGAGGCCCCATCACGGAACGCTTGCCACCGAGCGGTCAGGTCGACGTCGGATGACTGACGCACAGCAAAGTCCACGTGGCGGCGTAGCTCGTCGACAGCCAACTGAAGCGCTCCTGCTCCCGACACCGTCAAGCTCTGCAGGGCAGAATCAATCGCAACCAGCTTTTCCTGGGCAATATCCGCTGCCTCAGCGTGCCATCGGCCAGCGTCGACCTCTTGCAATAGGGCATGCAGTTGCAGACCGATTCGTTGGCTGTCGATGACGAGTGAAGAGCTCATGTGGGCTGGTATCGTCTCGCGTTCGCGAAGGCAGGGCCAGGTCTACTGTCGGGCTGCCGCAACGTGTCGCACCGCCCCGGAACGAACGCGCTTCGCCAGGCCGGGATGAGCTTTTGGTCGCGAACCCCAAGAGCTTGTCCACCAATGACGGGCATTCTCCGACCCATCACATCACGCCCAACACCTCTGTCGACGTTTGGCCCCGTTTCCGGTCGACCGTCACGCCACCAAGGGCGCTATCCGGTCAATTCGGCCCCCCTCCCGCGCAGGGGGTACGCCACTCGGCGTAACCAACGTTGTACCCAACTCAACGCTGGCTTGCCGCTTCGGTCAGCCCCGGAGAACGTATGTTTCGCTCCCTAGTACTCGCCGCGTTGTTGCATTCCACCGCCTTTGCTGCGGACCTCGACGAGGACGGTTGCGAAGACGCCTACTACAACGCGAACGCTGCATGCGTAGCGCCCACCGCTGACTTGGGCGCTGGGGTCATTGTGGGTACAGGCGCCTTCATCGGCGCGCGCGCCAGTGTGGGGGCGGACAGTGAGATTGGCGCCAATACTGTAGTGGGTCGGACCGCGACTGTAGGAGCCCGAACGGTCCTGGCCGCGGACAGCATCATCGGTCGCGCTGCAACGGTCGGGTCAGACGTAGACGCGTCTGCGGGCGGCCTATCTGTCTCGTACGCGGCTTCTATTGGGGACCCCTGCGTGGTCTCCAGCAACGTGACACTCGGTAGCCTGGTATCGGTGGGCGCGGACTGCGAAATTGGCGCGAACACGGTGTTCGCCCGCGCGGTAACACTGGGCGAAGGAGCCATGCTGGGCGACGGTGTGGTCATTGGGCCAGAGGTGCTTGCAGGCACCGGGCTCGACCTTGCGGATGGGGTGCGCGTTCGCAAAGGCATTACCTTCGGAAATGGGGTGACGGTAGGTGTCGGGGCAACCATCGGTCGCAACAACCCCCTGGGTGACGGTGCGACCATTGGGGCCGGAGCGACGTTGCGGGCAAACGTGGAGGTCGGCCTTGGCGTCTCCGTACCAGAGAACGGGGTTGTGCAACGCGGTACGGCGCTCGTAAATGACGTGGTGGACTCATGCTCCGACGTTTTCGGGGTGACCTGCCAACAGTTCGAGTGGGACTACTTGAAGGCGTCGAACACAGGAGGGGGCGACCTCTTTGGCCACTCGGTAGCGTTGTCCGGAGACACTCTCGCGGTGGGAGCTTACCGGGAGAGCAGTGCCGCGACGGGTGTCAACGGAGACCAGGACTCCAACAGCGCATCCGATAGCGGCGCTGTGTATGTGTTTGTACGCAGCGGGGGCATTTGGAGCCAGCAGGCCTACCTAAAGGCGTCAAATACAGGGGCGTCTGACCGATTCGGTATCTCGCTCGCGCTATCCGGAGACACGCTCGCGGTGGGCGCCCACCTAGAGGACAGCGCCGCGGCCGGCGTCAACGGTGACCAGTCCTCAAACGCCACGATTGATAGTGGCGCCGTCTACGTGACCCGCGCGCCTTGACGACTGAACACGTCTCGACACACAAACTTGATGACAACGACCAACGTCCCCGAGGCGTGGCGCCGCAGTTGACGTCGAAGTCAACACTCTGGAACGCCCGGCTCGGTCGCCAATATTCTACAGCCTAGACAAACCCTACGGCGTTGTGTGGCACGGTGCTGGTTCCTCCACGAACCAGCCGCCACGTCCCGCAAGACCTGACAAGCCAGTTACCAACACCAATGCCGCCAACACAAGGCGTGCCGGACGCTTCTGTAGGAGAACACGTCCTCCAAGCGCCGCCGCAGACAACGGCAGAGCCGTAAGCACACCGAACAGTGCCATCAACCCCATGCCTTGAATGGCGCTTCCGGTCGAGATGGGGACAGCGAGAGTTCCGTACAGCAAGCCGCACGGTAGCAGACCATTGACCATGCCAAATCCCAGTCGCGACAGCGGACCACGGCGCTTGAGCAGCGCGCTTCCTGCCTTCACAACACCGGGAAGAGCGAACTTAGGCTCTGGCAGCCAGCCCGCGAGAGACGCGGCGAATCCCACAAGAAAGACTGCGCTTACCGCCGTTACCAGCCATGGAGGGCCAGGAATGGCAGACCCAAAAGCACCAGCCAATCCACCGAGTCCGCCGTATGTAATCAGCCGGCCCGCATGGTACGGCAACCAGCCGCGCTCGCTGCTGGCAGCTGCTGCCAGGGGACCGCACATTCCAAGGCAGTGCGGAGCTCCAGCGAACGCCGCAATGGACACCGCAATGACGCCAGTCATCCCACACGCTCCAAATCAAAATCAACGGTGAGCAGCCGCGGGCGGCCGTCCGTCGATGGGACTAGCTCAATGACCGGCAACGCTCCATGAGGTGACCGCAGTAGTGCCATCAGCGACTCACGCACACCCTCTTGGTTGAGGCAAACAGGAATTGCCACAGACACACGGGCCGCATGACGACCCTTACGCCGCTGCATTCGCACAATCTGTTCGACCACAAGGTCAAGTAGGGCCGGAGCAGCACGTTGGTTCACATCAAACCTCCCGGGCAAACCCAGCAAGAGACGTGCCAATCATCGTTCTTACGGAAGCGCAGAACAGGTTTTTCGGCGTCTAAATTGACTTATCTTCCGCTACGAAGCCGAGACAACGTCGCCAGCGAGGTCTGTGCATTGCCCAACATCAGACGAGAGTGTGTGTCCTCACCCACTCCCCCTGTGTGAAAGCCAACACGCAGTCTGTTCGAACCCCAACGAAACCCGTTTATGGAGGTGGCACGACAATTGCTGACAAGCCGAGCCAATAGGAGGTGCCATGCCAGATGTAGCTGAGCATGCGTCGTCGGAGATTTACGACGACGAGGTGACCAAAAAGTTTATTGTCGCCACTGTGTTCTGGGGAATTGCTGCCATGACCGTAGGGGTCTGGTTGGCGCTTCAGCTCGCGTGGTGGCCCGCAGGCCTGGGCATTCCCCAGTTCACGTTTGGCCGGCTTCGCCCGGTCCATACCAACGGAGTGATTTTCGCGTTCACCGCAAACTTCGTCTTCGGAGGTATTTACTACTCAATGCAGCGTCTGCTCAAGGTGCGGATGTGGAGCGACAAGCTCTCGGCGTTCCACTTCTGGGGCTGGCAGGCCATGTTGGTATCGGTCATTGTGACCATACCCATGGGCATGACCCAGACCAAAGAGTACGCGGAGATGATCTGGCCGATTGACGTGGTCATCGCCGTTGTTTTCTTAGCGTTTGCGCTCAACTTCTTCATGACCATTAAGAATCGGAAGGTACAGCATCTGTACGTAGCCATCTGGTTCTACATCAGCTTCGTCATCACGATTCCGGTGTTGCACGTGGTCAACAACTTGGCCATTCCAGCATCGCTCACCCGCAGCTACCCCGTGTACTCCGGCATGACGGATGCACTGATTCAGTGGTGGTACGGTCACAATGCGGTGGGCTTCCTGCTCACCACGCCCATCTTGGGCCTGATGTACTACTTCCTGCCACGTGCAGCGAACCGGCCAGTATACAGCTACCGTCTGTCGATTATCCACTTCTGGGCTCTGGTATTCCTATACATCTGGGCCGGACCTCACCATCTGCTGTACTCGGCACTTCCAGACTGGGCGCAGACCGTAGGCATGGTGTTCAGCATCATGCTCCTCGCTCCATCGTGGGGAGGCATGCTCAACGGTCTGCTGACCTTGCGCGGCGCTTGGGACAAAGTGCGGACCGACCCAGTGCTCAAGTTCATGGTCGTCGCCGTCAGCTTCTACGGAATGTCTACCTTCGAAGGACCAATGATGTCGATTCGCTCCGTGAGCGCTCTGTCGCACTTTACCAACTGGGTTGTTGGTCACGTGCACTCGGGTGCACTCGGTTGGGTTGGGATGATGGGTTTCGGCACCATGTACTGGCTCGTTCCAAGGTTGTGGAAGCGCGAGCTGTACAGTGTGTCGCTCGCCACCACCCACTTCTGGACGGCCACGATTGGCGTGGTTCTGTACACCGTCTCTCTTTGGGGCGCCGGCCTCACTGAAGGTCTGATGGCCCGCGCCATCAACGAAGGTGGCCAGCTTCAGTACCCATTCTTCCTGGACATCGTCCACACGCTTGAACCGTTCTACTGGGGCCGTCTCATCGGCGGAACCCTCTACCTGTGTGGCGTCTTCCTGATGGCCTACAACTTCATTGCGACCGTGTGGTTCAAACCACGTCCGGCCGCCATTCCGCAAGCCGCAAAGTGAGGGTGACCCATGGCTGACCACTGGCACCGCCGTTTACTTGAGGGCCGCGCAGGCGTCTTCGCAATCGTAACTACCATCGCCATTAGTATCGGTGGATTGGTTGAAATCGTACCTATGTTCACCGTTGGCTCTGGCCATATGGAAGAACTACCCGCTCCGTACACCGCACTCGAAGTCACAGGCCGAGACATCTACATCCGCGAAGGCTGTGTGAACTGCCACTCGCAGATGGTTCGTCCATTCCGGGACGAGACCCTTCGCTATGGCGAGTGGTCGCATGCAGTCGAGTACAGCTGGGACAGGCCGTTCCTCCTGGGCTCGCGTCGCATCGGACCGGACCTTCACCGCGAAGGTCTTCTGCGCCCGGACGCCGTCTGGCACTACGAGCACATGAAGGACCCACGTTCCATGTCGCCCGGAAGCATCATGCCACCCTACAAGTGGCTGCTTGAGTGGAAGATCGACCCGGCCGACACCCAAGCCACAATGCGGGCTCTGGCCTTCGTGGGCACGCCGTACTCTGATGCAGACATCGACGGGGCCGAGGCCGCTATGCAAGAGCAGGGCGGTGTCATCGTCGCCCGACTCGCAGAGGCTGGCATCGAAGCCTCTTGGGACGACGAAATCATCGCCCTGACCGCTTATCTACAGCGGCTGGGAACCGACATTCCGGAGGACGAAGCCGAGGACGTCGCCGAAGGGGGTGCGCAATGACCGTGCTCAAAGAAGGTGCCACCATGGTTCAGCTCGGCTGGACGATGGGTGTCATGACCGTGGTGTTCATGGGCGCAATGATCGGGTGGATTGCATGGGTCTGGTCGCCATCTAGGCGTGCCGCCATGGAAGAAGCTGCCAACATGCCGTTTGAGGAGAACTAAGATGGCTAAAGAAACCAACGAGATTCTCGGCCACGGCGCCGACGCAGACGGAATCGAAGAGTACGACAATCCCCTTCCCGACTGGTGGCTTGCTCTGTTCGCAATGACCATCATCTGGGCGCCCATCTACGGGATCAGCTACCACGCCATCGCCGGCAACTCTCAGGTTGATCAATACAACCAAGAGATGGCCGCAGCCGCGGTCCAGTGGCCAGAGAACGATGACGCCATTGCCTTCGTGATGACCGACGAGATGGTCGCCGAGGGAGAGGGTGTTTTCACCCAGAACTGTGTGGTTTGCCACGGTGCGGAAATGACCGGCGGAGCCGGCGGCGGGCCCAACCTGATCGATGCTGAGTGGATTCACGGAAGCTCTCCAGAATCGGTCATCTCCACCATCAAGAACGGTGTATTGGCCAAGGGAATGCCAGCCTGGGGCACCATGCTCAGCGGTGAGAATATTCAAGCGCTCACCGCCTACATCGTGTCGAAGCGCGACCCGAATGTTGTGGACTTGGCGCCGGCAGAGCCCGTTGTCGTAGTGGCCGTTGAACCGGTTGTAGGCGGTGGAGAGCCCGTAGTGGACGGCACAGAGAACGCCGGAAATGACGTTGTCGTGGCCGCCGTTGAAGTGCTCGACCCCTCAATCACGGGTGAGAGCATCTTCGCCGCGAACTGCACTGCCTGCCACATGGCAGATATGACCGGTGGCGTAGGCCCCAACCTCATCGACGACGAGTGGATTCACGGGGGAGACCTCGAAACTATCACCCGCATCATCACTGTTGGCGTGGCTGAGAAGGGCATGATTGCCTGGGGCCCCATCCTTGGACCGGCCAAGATCGAATTAGTGGCACAGTATGTGCACGAGCAGACCGCAGAGTGAGGTCGTCATGAGTTTGTTCAGTGGTACGCGAAAGTGGGTCTATTACCGCCAGTCAGTGGGGTCGTTTCAACGGCTCCATCGCTGGAGCGGCCAACTCCTCATCGCGGCGCTGTTCATCGCCCCATGGATCAGCATAGGTGGAAATCCACTTCTGCGGATCGATCTCCCAGCACGACGCCTGTTCATGCTGGGCCAGATCTTCACCGCGAGCGACGGCTTCCTCATCGCTCTCACGGCCCTGATTGCGGCTTTCGCTCTGTTCGCAATCAGCGCGCTCTTTGGCCGCCTTTGGTGCGGCTGGTTGTGTCCCCAGACGGTCTTCCTCGAAGAGTGGGTCCGACTGGTTGAGACCGCCATCGAGGGCGAAGGTCTCAAGCGTCAACGGCGTGACGCGGGCCCGTGGAACTTCGATAAAATCTGGCGCAAGACAGCCAAGATCACGGTTCTCCAGGTGCTTTCCATAGCCCTCGGCCTGACCGTCATGTCCTACTTCGCGGGCTCCAGCGAGATCTGGACCTTCCAGGCCGGCCCGGTTGACTACATCATGGTCGGAATCCTGTCCGCAGGCGCCATGGTCGACTGGCTGTACTTCCGCGAACAGCTGTGCATCTACCTTTGCCCCTATGCACGCTTCCAGAGCGCGCTCACGGACAGCGACAGCTTGATGGTCGCCTTCGACCACACCAAGCCAATTGGCAAGGGCAAGGCATTCTCCCAGAACGGCGACTGCTTCGACTGCGGCAAGTGCGTGAACGTTTGTCCCATGGGCATCGACATTCGCGACGGATTCCAGCTCGAATGCATCAACTGTGCACGCTGCGTTGACGCCTGTACGAGCGTCATGGAGCCTCTCGGACACGAGACCATCGTTCGGTACTCCACGCTGACCGAAGAGGAAGGCGGCAAGACCCGTTGGCTGCGCCCTCGTACACTGCTGTACGGGGCCATCATCTCCGGCCTTGGTATCGCCCTGATCAGCGGAATCTTCCTACACAACCCGGTCGAAATCAGTCTGAACCGGATGGCAGGAAGTACCTTCCAAGTAGACGAACAGGGCATGGTCTCAAACACCTACATGCTGCGCATCGTCAACAACGACCCCAACAAGACCCATGGGTTCGCGGTTGGTGTTGTCGGCCTAGAGAACGTGGTGGTCTCCGTGGCCCCCGTCCTGCTGGAGCCTGGTGAAGGCCGCACCATCCCACTGGTCCTGCGTATCCCCGCCAACGAAGCCAACGGTAGCCAACCGTTTGAAGTCACCGTACGCAATGCCGATGCCACACGCACGGTAGATGCTACCTTCCTAGCGCCACACGGAGGCCAGGGATGACCGACAACGCCGACAACACACCCAAGAGCTTCACAGAGCGCGGACTGTGGTTCCCCCTAGGGATCGGAGTGGCCTTCGGCATCATGGTGCTGTGGAACTTCTTCTTCATCTACCAAGCGGTTCAATCCGCGCCGATTGTAGACCCGGCGTACACCACCGCAATCGAGCGCTGACATGAGCGCCGTCTCCACCCAGGTCGGACGGTGCCCACACTGCGACTTGGCGGTGGAGGGAGACGACGCCTTTTGTTGCCACGGCTGCGAGCTTGCCTACGCGTTGGTGCATGACGCTGGCCTGGGCGATTACTACACGCGTCGAGACGTCGCTGGACAGCGGCCAGAGCAGCTCAAGGGCGCCTGGGAAGCGGTCCCCACTCGCTCCGAAGACAACGGGTCGTGCAGCGTCACCCTACAAGTCGACGGCTTGCGCTGCGCATCGTGTACCTGGGTCGTCGAACACCTACTCGCACAGACCGACGGTATCGACGACGTCACCGTGTCCTACGCCACCGGTCGAACCCATGTGCGCTTTGACCCACAGTCCCTCACTACGCGGCAAGTAGCCAGTGTCATTGCCAGTATCGGCTACGCACCACGCCCTGTCGGCGCTGCAGAACCCTGGGACGACACCCTCATCCGAATGGGCGTGGCCGCCTTCTGCACAGCAAACCTCATGCTGCTCACCATCAGTCTGTACGCAGGCTGGTCAGACGGCATGGCCCCTCGCTTTCAGAGCATGTTCCGCTGGGGCTCTCTCGCCCTAGCCACACCGATTGCGCTGTACTCGGCAGCCCCCTTCTTCTCGGGCGCCTGGCGCGGCCTGCGCGTAGCACGCGTGGGTATGGACGTGCCCATTGCGCTGGCCGTAGGTGTTCTATACACACATGGCATCGCCCAGACCCTGCTCGGCGCAGAAGCCTATCTAGACAGTCTCGGCATGCTCGTCACACTCCTGTTGACCGGACGTCTACTCGAAAAACGAGGACGACGCGCAGCAGCAGATGCAGCGTCCGCGATTGCCGCGAGCTTGCCCATGACGGCCCGACGGCGAACAGCAACAGGCGTCGAAGACGTTGCGATAGCCGAGCTCTGCGTTGGCGACGTGGTGGAGCTCGGCTTGGGGGATGAAGCCCCCGCGGACGGCACCGTCATTCAGGGCACAGCAGACGTACAGATGGCCATCGTGACTGGTGAGTCGGCCCCCATGCAGGCACGGACAGGCAGTGAGATTGTGGCCGGAGCGTCCATCTTACAAGGAGCGCTTGCCGTAGCCGTAGACCGCGTTGGCGAAGATACCGTAGCCATGCGCATGGCGGCCGCAGTTCGCGACGCCACCGACCGGCCAATGCCCGAACACCCCACCGACCGCCTCGCCCCGTGGTTCACCGTGGTGACCGTGGGCATCGCCCTCGCCGCAGGTGCTGTCTGGACCGCCCTCTCCGGCCTACATACCGGCATTGAGGTCACCGTAGCCGTCCTCGTGGTTGCCTGTCCGTGTGCACTCGGTCTGAGTGTTCCCTTGGCAGTCGCCTCGGGTCTCGGGGCCGTCGCCAGACGCGGGGTCGTGTTCCGAGATGGCGGTCGACTGTTGACCTTAGCGTCCGTGAAGACCCTGCTGATGGACAAGACAGGCACTGTCACTCAAGGCACCCCTGTCGTTCTTACAGCAGACAACGAAATCCTGCGACTGGCCGCTGGCCTTGAGCGCAGCAGTCGCCACCCCATCGCCAAGGCGCTGCTGGCCGAAGCCGCACGACGCGAGCTTCCCCTACCGCTGATGACCGACCGCAACGAGACCCCGGGTGTTGGGGTCAGCGGCAACTATGGCGGTCGATTGCTGCACCTTCAGAGCGGCGGCGCTGGAAGGGTCGTTCTGTGCGAAGGCACCGAGGTCCTCGGCACCATCGAGCTTGGCGACCGCGCCCATCCAGACGCACGAAAGTCCGTACAACAACTCCAGAATGCCGGGGTATCCGTCGCACTGCTCTCGGGTGACAACGCTGCGGTCACCGAAGCTATGGGAAGTGACCTCGGGGCCGACCAGGCCACCGGCGGGGCCACGCCAGAGCAAAAGGGCGCTGTCATTCGCGCAGCACGCCTCAACGGCCATGTCGCCTTTGTGGGAGATGGGTTGAACGACAGCGAAGCCCTCGCAGCGGCAGACGTTGGCTTTGCCATGCACACCGGCGTCACCTCCGCAGTGCTTCTGTCAGACGCAGTGGTCACCACCAGCGCCCTTCGCCCCATCGTCGCCGCATTCGCCGGTGCTCGGGCCACACAAGACGCCGTCCGCACAAACATGCGGCGCGCCTTTACCTACAATATTCTTGCGGTGGTCGCCGCGTCATTCGGTCTGATAAACCCGCTCATCGCTGCCATCCTCATGCCGCTATCGAGTGCATGGATGGTATGGGGCGCCATGTCCGTAGACCGTCGCATCACCCATCTGGAGGACACATGGACATAGTCATCGTGCTCATCCCTATTGCTCTCGCGCTAGGCGCAGTCTTCGCAGTGCTCTTTGCGATTGCTGCACGGAGCGGTCAGTTCGAAGACTTAGACGACCCAGCCACTCGGATGCTTCAGGAGGATTAAGAAGTGATACCACTGGAATCGATGCAGTTCGAAGAGATGAAGAACTGGCTGCGTTTTGATGACGCGGACTCTGCTCGTCTCCACGCTATTCTGCCGATCATCGAGCCCCATATTGGGCGCATCATCGACCTGTTCTATGACGAAATTCAGCGCCATGAAGACGCCAACGCAGTCCTTGAGGGACCTGCTCAAGTGGAGCGTCTGAAGGGTTCGCTGCGACGGTGGCTCAACGAGGTCTTGGTCGGTCCACACGATGACGCCTACGCCACTCTGCGTCGGCAAATCGGCCGCCGCCATGTCCAGGTCGGTCTTCCCGACCGCTACATGTTCACCGCAATGCACCTCATTGAACTCGAGGTCGGCGAGCTCATTCATCAGCACCTCACCGACCCTTGGCCGGCTCTGCAGAGCCTCCGGCGCATCTGCACGCTGGACTTGGCGTTGATGACCGGCACCTACGTCAAGAGCCGAGAGCGACTGCAACTCGACACCTTGCACAGCCTATTGGTGCAGCACCTGCGATTGGCTGTGCTGATGGTCGACGACAAGGGCTACATCCAGTCGGCGACGAACGCGACAGCCCAGATTGTACTCGGAGACTCGGTCACCGGTCGGCGCTGGCAGCGGGCACTGCCCCCTGGCCTTCTCGTGGCGGCAGCCCTTGAGTCCCACGTCGACCGAGCCCTAGCGACAGGCCGCGAAGTCACCCTTCCGCGGGTCGACGTACAGGGCACTGACCGTCGCAGCTACCGCATCCACGTGGTTCCTCTCAACCATGCCCTCGCCGAGTTTCTCATTCAGATCGAAGAACTGACCGATGCCGTGGACATGGAATCGCGTCTGCGGCGAAGCGAAGCACTCGCCCAGCTAGGAGCGCTCTCCGCAGCAGTCGCCCACGAGCTGCGCAATCCGCTCGCGGGCATCAGCGGCGCTCTGCAAGTCATCACCAACAGCATGGAGCCCGCCGAGCCACACGCCATCATTCTTGGCAAGGTTGAGGGCGAAGTTCGACGTCTGAACTCTCTTGTCACCGACCTATTGGCGTTTGCCCGCCCCGGGTCAGCAACCCTGGTGCCTGTGGACCTTCGGACCATTGCGGACAGCGTTGTCGAGCTGCTCGACTATCCGGAGATTACCATCGATGTGATTGGTGAAGGACGGGCACAAGGCGACCCCAACCTGCTCCGTCAGATCTTACACAATCTGCTGCGCAATGCCGCTGATGCTGCTGGGCCCACGGGTCACATCCGGCTGTGCATCGAGGAGGCAAGCATCAGCGTATCCGACTCTGGCGCCGGCATTCCTGACTCAGACCGTGACAGTATCTTCGAGCCGTTCATGACAACGAAGACTCGGGGGACGGGCCTTGGGCTCGCGATCTGCGCACGGTCTGCGGATGCGATGTCCGGCCGCTTGAGCCTAGTCGATGGACCGCTGAAGGGCGCAACATTCCAGCTCCGGCTCCCAAGCCTCTAAGGGCGAGTCCAGACGAGAACTCACCGAGCGACGGTGAGCTCTAGCAGGACAGTCCGTACTTCTCGATGCGGTAGCGCAGCGCATACCGGGTAATGCCGAGCAGCCGTGCACTCGCGGACTGGTTGCAGTCTGTCCGGGCCAAGGCTTGCTCAATGAGCCCGCACTCTACCGCCTCTAGGTCCACCCCTTCCTCCGGCAGGATGAAGGGACAGGCCGAAGAGGTGGGTGTTGGCGTTCGCGCATACTGAATCTCTGCTGGTAGGTGCTCCACCCGAACAATGTTCTCGGGAGCGAGCAACACCAACCGCTCGACCACATTTCGAAGTTCGCGAACATTGCCGGGCCAGTTGTAGGCCTCCAACAGCGCCATGGCTTCGCCGTCTACACCCTCCAAATCACGTGAGAACCTGCGATTGAACGAGGCTACAAACGTGTTGACGAGCTCGGGCACATCCGTTCGCCGGTCTCTGAGCGCGGGAATGTGAACGGAGATGACGTTGAGCCGGAAGTACAAGTCTTCTCGGAATCGACCAGCGGCAACCTCGGCCTTCAGGTCGCGATTGGTGGCCGCGATGATGCCAACATCAAGAGCCGTTCGCTTGAGCCCACCGACTCGCTTGAAGGTGCGGTCTTCAAGGGCGCGCAGCAGCTTGCTCTGCGTACCGATCGGCATTTCGCCAATCTCGTCGAGAAACGCAATGCCGCCCTCGGCAATCTCAAACAGCCCGCGCTTGCTCACCTTGGCGTCGGTAAACGCGCCGCGCTCGTGGCCAAACAGCTCGCTCTCAATGAGCTGTTCCGGAAGGGAGGCACAGTCGACTGCCACAAACGGCTTGCCAACTCGCGGGCCCTTATTGTGAATCGCTCGGGCGAGAACGTCCTTACCAGTGCCAGACTCGCCGGAGATAAGCACGGTAGGCGCGCTCACAGACTCCAAGCGGCGCAACAACCCGTACAGGGGCTCCAGAATCGGAGCTGAGCCAATAAACTCGCCGTAGCCCACATGCTGACGCGACCGCAGGTAGTGCACCTCATGACGAAGCTTGTCGGTCTGAAGTGCGTTTTCAATCGCCAGTGTCACTTCGCGCACGTCGAACGGCTTCTGCAAGTAGCCAGAAGCACCCAATCGCGTAGCCTCGACGGCCGAGTCCACTGCACCATGTGCCGTGAGCACAAGCACCGGAATCTCACTCCCGGTCTGCCGCAGGGCTCGAATGGCCGTGAGCCCATCCATGACGGGCATTTTGAGGTCAGTCAGCAACAGATCCGCACCGTGCTCAGCCACCGCAGTCAGCGCCTCTTCACCGTTACTCGCCGTCACAACGGTGAAGCCTTCGCTCTGAAGATGCGCCTGTAAGGACCAGACGATGAGCTCTTCGTCATCACACACCACGATGGTCGCTTTCACTGTCACCTCACCCATCCTGTGTAGTCGACTTGAAGCGAGCATTCCACACCCCGCGTCACCGAAACCAACGAACGGGCTAGTCTGTCGCCCAACTCGTCCCCAGGAGCCACACATGCATTCCAACGCTGAACTGCTGCACACTTTCTACGACGCCTTCGCCCGAAAAGATGGTGCGGCAATGCGCGCATGCTACGCCGAAGACGCCACGTTTAGTGACCCCGTCTTTCCCGCCCTGACCGGCTCCGAGATTGGCGACATGTGGACCATGCTGTGTGAACGCGGAAAAGACCTCGCCCTCGTCAGTTCTGGTATTGAGGCCGACGACAACGGCGGAAAGGCCCACTGGGAAGCAACCTACACATTCTCCACAACCGGCCGTTCAGTTCACAACGTCATTGACGCTGAGTTCACCTTCAAGGACGGCAAGATTGCCACCCACATTGACCACTTTCCCTTCTGGAAGTGGTCGCGCATGGCCCTGGGTGCACCCGGTCTGCTGTTGGGCTGGACTCCCATCGTGCAGAACAAGGTGCGCGGTGAAGCAGCCAAGGGCCTAGGCAAGTGGCAGGAAAAGCGTTCGAGCGCCAGCGCCTAGCCTAGCTACAACGACCCCAAGCACCGGCCAAGCCAGCCGTGAGCCCATCTTGAGCCATGGCGTTGCAAGGTCCAGGCCCCTTCGCGACGGCCCGCATTCGCCCATGAAGGTTACGGGCACTCACGTCCCCTCCTACGAGAGTCCCCATGAAGCCCCAGTACCTTGCGCTTGTCGCTGTTCCAGCCGTCGTGATTTCCTTGGCATGCGGCGGCTCGCAAAGCTTTGAAGAGGTGCCAGACCGCTGGGCTCCCATCGATGCACCCGCTGCCGCGGATGCCGGTGCCTTTCCAGACGCCCCTGACCTTGGCGTGACCAACTGGGTGCTCGGAGAGGAAGTCGACCTGACCACCACCGACAAAGTGGTCCTCGTGGAGCACTGGGCCACATGGTGCGGTCCGTGTCGAATCGAGTTCCCGCACATGACGGAGCTACAGCGAGACCACGCGGACGAGCTGGTGGTCATTGGCCTCAGCGAAGAGCCCACCAGCTTGGTTGCCCCCTTCGTGGAGCGCAACTCAGACGTCATGCAGTACACAGTCGCCGTCGCCCCACCCTCAGACCTGATGACCTGGTCACGGATGTCCGGTGCCGACAGCATTCCGTATAGTTACTTGGTACAAGCTGGAAAAGTCGTGTGGCATGGCCACCCAGGTCGCTTGATGCCGGTGCTTCCACATGTCTTGAACGGCACCTGGAATGAAACGACCGCAAAGACCTTCGCAGAGATTCCAGCATTCGTCCCGGCATACATGGAGACACTCGAGCTGCTTGGACCTGAACAAGCGAGTTCCCTGCTCGACAAGTTGTTGGAGGTACCCACCATGGGTGCAGACACCAAGAACGAGCTGTCGTGGACTATCCTGACGGAAATTCCAGAGTCGCAGCGCGATATTCCGCTTGCAGTGCGCCTTGCTGAACAGGCCACTGGCGAAGTGGACCACCAAAACTGGGCCTACGAAGACACGCTCGGCTTGGCACTACAGATGGATGGACAGCTCGAGGCTGCTATCGTCGCACAGCAGACCGCCGTAGACCTGTGCATAGCAGCCAGCGCAGGCCCGCCGTGTGTGGAGCTTCGCGAGCGGCTCGAGTCCTTCGAACGGGAACGCTAGGGCGTGTTGTTGGCTCCTTGAGTGTCAACAGCGAACCGAAGAATCAAGGATAGAGCGGGCACGGATCAGCCTTCAGTCTGGCCTGTCCAGCTAGTCAAGCGGAAGACGCCGTCCCGAGCCACCGTGTCAGCGACCGAACCGTCGACCCATGCAGGCGCTCCTGGTTGGCGTCGATCAACGCGGACGCGAACGGCCGACGCTCAGCGGCGACTAGGCTGCGAACAATGGGCACGAGCAGCTTCGTTCGGCCAACGGTTCCCACGAAGTCGCGAATAGCGTCGTCTTCACCCGCTAGATGCGCTCTGGCCGCGCAGGACAGCCACACACTGCGCAGCTCCGCATTCTTACTGAGCCGCAGCCCAAGCGCCTCGTCCAGGGCCTCTACGTCGTCTGCTCCGAGCACCGGCAGACACGACAGGTAGTACAGCTTCTCGGTCACGCTCATCTCGTCGGACGCGGGCCGCGCACCCTCATTCCACCGCCCAGCAAGGTCGTGAAGCTGAACAAGCCGCTCCGACGTGAACACAGGCGCGCCCTCTGGTACCCCCTGACCATGAAGCCATGGGTCTAGATCCAGCACCGGGCCCAGCTTGTCGGCAACAAAGTCCACAAAGGTCTGGGTATCGATGGACTGGAAGCGGAAGGTCTGAATGTACGACGCAATGAAGGCATCAAAGGCGTCTCGTCCGACCGCTTGTTCCAGAGCTGTGACCAGGAGAAACCCCTTTTCGTACGGCACCTGCGAGAACTCGTCGTCTGGATGTAGGCCCGTCTGAGAGTAGGTAAGAGCCGTGGAATCACCGGCTGCATGGCGTGACGCAATGACGCCGTCGAGGTGCTGACGTCCCAGTGCGGCCGCTTGGGTAGCGCGCTCTGTTCCGTACAGGGCCTCCAAGATGCGGCGCTCCGCGTACACCGTCCATCCTTCGTTCAGCCAGAAGTGCTCATTGTCGGCGTTGGTGACGAGATTACCCGTCCACGAGTGCGCCAGTTCGTGAGCGAGAACCCCGACCAGTGAGCGGTCTCCAGCGACCAGGGTCGGCGTGAGGAAGGTCATGCGCGGATTCTCCATTCCCCCCAACGGAAAGGACGCTGGAAGGACGATAAAGTCGAAGCGCTCCCAGGCGTACGGACCGAACAGCTCCTCCGCAGTCTCCAGCATGCGCTCCACATCGGCGAACTCCCATGCCGCGGCCTCAATGACAGCCGGCTCTGCGAAGACTCGTGTGCGAGGTCCAAGGTCGCGGGAGTCAAGCTCACCAACGGCGAGAGCCAGCAGGTACGGTGGAATCGGCTGCGGCATCTCAAAGCGCACCCGGCCATCTGCCTGGACGACGCCCGGAGCGGCCGACATCACAGCCGTCAAACTAGGTGGGACGGTGAGTGTGGCGCTGTAGGTCATGCGCGCGCGTGGCGTGTCCTGTAGCGGAGCCAAAGAGCGCGCTTGGATGGGCTGACATTGCGACAACACAAACGGGGTTGTCCCAGAGGTCTGGGCAGCCTCAAGCCACATCAATCCCGACGCATCACCCGTGTGGTAGCGAATGCGCAGCGTGTCTGTTGGACGCTCCCGGTGTACGCGCAGACGCGTGCCAACAATGTCGTCAGACACGTCGGACGTCCACTGGACAGGGCCCACGTCATCTTCGACAGACTCAATGTGCAGGTCGCTCGAGTCCAGATCGAGCGGCCCTGTTCCGGCGGCGTGGAGAGTGAGAGTGGCCACACCCGTCAGTCTTCGCGCTTCCATATCCACGACCCACTCAAGCTCTACATGTCGGGTCGTGCCTTGGTCGAGGTCGGCGTAGCTGTGGGGGTCGATGCGCATGGAGTTCCTTCGGTAGACATCCCCCCTAGTCTGGGTCCACAGCAAGGGCCTCACACACCGTACGCCTCGCTGCTGAAACAGCGTGAAACAGGGGTCAGCCGCATCCTTAGAGTACACTGTCCACGCGTACAATCAACGTGTCCAGCCCAGCCCCCCGGAGCCGTCCATGACCATCCAACTGACCCGCCTCGCCCCCTTGCTAGCCCTCGCGACTGCCGTGCTCGCGGGCTGTGGCGAACCCGTCGAGACGTTCAACACCCAAGCCCAGTGCGACACCCGCTGCGACTTCTTCATTGGGGTGAACACCGAGCTGGCCTGCGACCGCGCCGTCACGGATGAAGACTGCGACATTCAGTGCCTAGAAGAAGACCCATGCCAAGCCGAGAATCTCGCGTGGAATACCTGCCGCTACCAACAACCGGCAGAAGACTATCAGTGCGACACCGCCGGCCTGGGCTACCCAATCCTGACGGGGGAGGCATGCTCCGACCTGTACTCGGTGGCCCTTGACTGCGCGTTCGACAACTTCGACGGGTAACGGTCAAAGCCAACACCAAGGGTCGGCGGCGCGCCAGCAGTCGGAGAGGTTGGTGAGTCGACGCTAGTCGGGCACGACTCCCCGCACGACAGCGAACAGAACGTCGACGAGCGACACCGCAACGTCGGCCACGAGTACTGCGCGGGCGGCATCCTCGATGTACCCCTCCGTCTGGCCCAGTCCTGCACCATGAACGGTCATAGGACGTGCGTTCGGGCCGTCGTCGTAGGGATCTGGCCGAGACGACGGAGGCGGAGGAAGTGCGGCGGCCGGGAGGGGCGGACTGTACGTCTTTAGGCGGGTAGCAGCTGTCTCATCGAGCCACAGTCCAGTGCAGTCCATACACGCACTCACCACAATCGTGCCGACCGTCGCATTGGACAGAGGGGTGGTGCAGCGCGGGCAGTTCCGGGCCATGTTCAGGCCTTCAAAGACCAAGTTGCGACGCAGGTTTTCCTCGTCGCTGACTGGACGTGCAAGCGCCCGCCAAAGCTCACCCGGGTCAAGCCACGTGCCCCGACACTCGGCACAGTGGTCAACGACCTGCCCAGCCACACGCCGCTCCAACATGGGCCCATGCCCGTCTACGCAGTCCATTCCGCCTCCATACCGCAGCATACGCCATGCGGGCTCAGCAGCCGACAAGGCCACGCTCAGCGACCGTGTCACTAACTTGAGACGGGCTGCGTCTTTTGCTGGCCGAGGTCAGCCCGTACAAACTCGGCGCTGCGCCAACCGTCCACTGCCGTGTATAAGGGGCGTCCGGGCACTGTAGGAGTTCGACATGCGCACACCATCCACCGTAATCTTAGCTGCCCTCTTGACCGCCGTTGGGTGTGACCAGGGAACCTTGCTCGACACAGACGTAGACAGCGAGCCGGACACCGACACAAGCACAGATACCGACGCAGACACCGATTCCGACACGGACGCAGATACCGATTCCGACACGGACGCAGATACCGATTCCGACACGGACGCAGATACCGACTCCGACACCACGACCGGAGAATTGAGCTGTGGCGACCCACTTCCACAGGTCGTCGGCGGATGCGTGCAGCCTGTGTGGTTGTTGAACTACGAAGGCAACTGCAACGGCCTCGTCGAGTGCGCAGATGGGTCCATCAACCGCATGGCTGCCGCACCCGCCATCATCAACAACAGCAATCTGTGTACGACGGATGCCGACTGCGGTGAAGACCAAGCCTGCCTTGTCGAGATTGGAAGCGAAGACTGGATGGACGCACAGTGTGTCCCCGCCTCCTGCAACACCGGCGTTGACTGCGCGAGCGGCGAGTGTGGCGTGGGTGTGCACTTCGACGGCTGCAGCTTGTGGGGGGCCCTGGCCTGCCGCACCGCAGATGACGACTGCCGCATTGATGAGCAGGGTGAGTTCGGCCTCATGGAGTGCAGCGTTGGCTGGACCGGTGAGTTTGAGCTGCGCTTCCAAGACTGCGCTGTCGGTCGACCCCTTCGCGTAGACGGCACGAACCAGATGGCAGGCATCGCCCACACGGACAGTTGGTGTGACCACGTCGACTCCAGCGATGCATCCTCCCAACACGCACAGACTCTCGCTGCACACTGGGCGGGCATTGCCGCCATGGAACACGCGAGCGTCGCCAGCTTCAACCGCGTGAGCCTACAGCTCATGGCCCTCGGCGCTCCCGCCGAGCTGGTTCGTCGCACCTCTGAAGCGGCCCTGGACGAGATTCGTCACGCAGAACAGACATTCGCCCTTGCTAGTCGCTTCGCAGGTCGTGCGCTTGGACCCGGCCCATTGGACCTGTCTGGCCTAACCCTAGACACCTCGCCTGAAGCCGTGCTGAAGGACCTCATCGAGGAGGCGTGCATTCGGGAGACGCTCGGAGTGGCAGAAGCCCTTCTTGCAGCCGAGCAGTGCACGGACCTACAGACGCGTCGCACCCTGAAGACCATTGCGGACGACGAGCTTCGCCATGCACAGCTCGCGTGGAGCACACTGACCTGGCTACTCGAGGCCCATCCGAGCCTGCGGCCAGCCGCACATGCGTTGCTGAACGAGGCCCTCGCTGAAGCCGCCACGGGTGACCTCGCATCAGCTGGAGCTTCGCTGCCAAGCATGGGTCTGCCCGCTCTAGCGGACAAGCGAGCGACGCACCGCGCTGTTGTCGAGACCAGCCTGCGACCCGTCGTAGATGCTTTGTTCAGCGAACGCCTCGCAGCGTAGCGAAACGATATGGGGGCAAAAATGTGGGCGCGCAGGGATGAGAAATCCGCCTGACTTGTTGAGGTCACCCAACCCAGGATGATGACATGCGCCTTTCGGCATCCCTCCCCCTCGCCCTTGTACTACTGGTCGGCTGTCCAGCCGATGACACCGACACCGATGTCGACACTGGCAGTGACGTCGGCACCGAAGCGGACAGCGACTCGGAGTCCGACAGTGACTCCGAGGCCGACAGCGACTCCGATGCAGACACCGACACTGATGCGGACACCGAGGCCGACACAGACAACGGCATCGGAATGGATGTCGGCCCGTTCGAGGACCTAGTGTTCTACGGCAGCGGCTGCAGCGACGAGCTGTGGGGCGACTGGCGAAACGCAGAAGACTTCATCCTTCTCGGGTTCGCCGTGGACAATGCACAGGGCCAGCGCCAGCGCAGTACCACGTACTTCAACAATCTCAGCTTCGTTGACGGAGAGCTCGACACCTTCCTCTTCTTCGACAACGGGGATTGGTCCGCACAGGACTGGAGCTACGGATTCGATTTCTCGGGACGAACCGATGTGGCGGTCACAGCACCGGTCATTGCCGAACTCCCACCCGCTACCAACCGAATCACTGTGAACAGCGTGACCGATGTTGTGGACCTGGAGATCCAGGTCACACCCAACTTCTCGGGTAGTATCCAGCGAATTCGTCTGTACACGGACGCAGAATGCTGGCGTTCAACGGTCACCTACCTGACCGCACCAACGCTTACGGGTGGCGTAGAGCTGAGCATACCGGACCTACCCAATATTGCTGCTGGAACTTGGTACATGACGATTGAAGGATTCGACACTGACATTGGCTACACCTTCTACGATGTCGTCCAAGTCGAGATTCCGTAGCGCCCCACAAGTGGCCAGTACAGTCTTGAGGTAGCCGACGTCGTACAACGGGCGAGCGCTCGAACCGACGGCGGCGTCAACGCTCACCACCGAGCCTGAACCGCTACGGCGTGACGTCCAAGCACATGCAGTGGGCTTGAAGGCTGTTGTCCGTACCGCCGCTCTCATCGTGATAAAAGTAGCATCCGCTCAAGTTCGATTGAACGTAGCAGCCCATCGAGTCTTCATCGCCCGCGTTGACCTTGAAGGTGCCGCAAGAAATCGCAACCTCGCCGGAGGCACAGTTCACGGTAGTGTAGCTATTCGTCCGGACTGCACCCGAGCGACGGGTCAGGTTGAACGTAGGCAACCCAGCGGGTCCCTGTGCACCCGTGGCACCCGTGGCACCTCTGGAGCCTGTCGCACCGCGGGCGCCAGTAGCACCCGCCGCTCCACGAGAGCCGGTGGCTCCCTGCGGACCAGTGGGTCCCGATGGCCCCTGCGAACCCGTAGACCCTTGAGGCCCGGTAGAGCCTTGAGGCCCACGAGAGCCCGTTGCCCCTTGCGAACCCGTAGCACCGGTAGGTCCACGAGAGCCTGTAGCTCCACGAGCACCCGTAGCCCCATCGTCTCCGTCCTCACCGGCCACACCGCGGGCGCCTGCGGCTCCAGTCGCCCCTGTCGCACCCGCAGGGCCAGTCGGACCGCGCGAACCTGTCGCACCCGTCGCGCCGCGAGCACCTGGCGCACCTGCAGCTCCAGTTGCGCCTGTGGCTCCACGAGCACCCGTGGCGCCATCATCCCCATCTGAACCTGCGGGTCCAGTCGGCCCACGCGAACCTGTCGCACCCGCAGCTCCGGTCGGACCCCGCGAGCCCGTCGCACCGCGCGCACCTGCAGGACCGGCAACACCTTGGTCGCCGTCCTCTCCTTGCTCGCCACGTGAGCCTGTTAGCCCCTGAGGACCCGTCGGACCCTGGGGTCCGGTGACGCCGCGCGGTCCTTGAGCGCCGGTTGGCCCCTGTGGACCCGTCGGACCGCCGTCTCCGCGTGGGCCGGTCTCGCCGCGTGCACCTTGGCTTCCGGTCAGCCCTGTTGGACCCTGAGGTCCCGCTGGTCCAGAGGCGCCCGATGGGCCACGAGGTCCCACAAGATTGGTGGGGTCACCAATCCACTGGCCATTCGCGTTGATGACGGTTGTCCCATCAATCGCAACCGATCCGGCATCGACATCTGCACCTTCCGCCAGCGACAACGAGACGGAAGACACCATGGAATAGGGCACCGAGCCCAGCGGCGTACGCGGTTCGAGCGGGCGACCGTCAACAGCGACACCCAAGTACAGCTCGCCCGCCGACGCAAAGAGGTCTACATCCAGTCGCTCGTTCAGACCGAGCTGAACGCCGTAGTAGCCCTGAGCAAGCGAGACAATCTGCACCTCACTCCAGACCTCAGTTCCACCGTTGGCCGACGTATGCAGGCTGAACTCCAGGTCACGTTCGCCGTTGATTCCGCCACCAGCAGCATCCACTATGCGGCCTTGCGAGGGCACCAAGATGGGAACACCGGCAGTGGCCACTTGGGCAAAAAGACAACTCAACAACACTGATGATAGCCGTACCATGACGTCCCCCTCGAACATGCCGCCATTGTACCGCAAAGTACGTGCATTACATGCACTTCGATCCGTCACCAGACGCCGTTGACGCTCTCAAGTTCAGCCAAAGCCACCAATGTCGCAGCCTGCCCCTGGGCCAGTGCAACACGCGCGTCATCTCGCTCACGGCGGGCGCCGAGCCAAACATCCAGCGACTCAAGCCCTTCAGAGTAGCGCGCATCGACCAACCGAAGGGCCGCATCCGCTGCCGTCACCGAGCTTTGTAGGGCCGTCACGCTAGCATCCGCTGCTTCATAGCGAGCCAATGCGGCCACACGTGCAGCAGTCAGGCGTCGCTCTTCGTCTTCTAGAGCGAGTCGGGCGCGCTCCCGCACAGCAACCGCCACAGCATTGTCGCCCACGCCAGAACCACCCGACACCAACGGCACGCGCGCTTCTGCTCCAGCAGACCATCCGAATCCATTCCGGTCGCCAGCGAAGTAGTCGCCAGCCGTTCCGGTGACGCTCACGGTGGGCAACCGGTCATACACAGCCGCCGTACGTGCCGCCTGAGCCGCTGCCAACGCCTCATCCGCCGCAATCAGAGCCGGGTGTCGTCCCTCTTCCTCGCGCGGCGCATCCCACGCCGGCGACACCACCGAGCAGGTCTGCACGACGTCTAATCGCAGCAACGCGTACAGCCCTGCACACGCGGCAGCGACTTCTCCGTTCGCTTGGATGGAGCGTGCTCGAAGGGACGCAGTCGTCGCCTGACTACGAGCGGCCTCAGCAGGAGGACGCAGCCCATTGTCTACACGGCTCTGGACCGCGGCCATGGCCCGCTCTGCGTCCCCAACAGACGCCTCTAGAGACGCGGCAATCTCCTGTGCTGCCCACAACTCAGCGACCGCAATCGTGGCCTCGCGCCGCGCGGTCACACGACTCCAGTCGAGCATTGCGCGCTGGCCCTTCAGGCTGTGACGCGCAGCCGTTCCACTCGCCCATGACGCGGGCGCCACCAACGTCCAGCGACCCGTCGCCCCCAAAGCTGCCTGCGTACGAACAGGTCGGTCAAACCCAAACGAGGTCAGTCCTGCACCCGTGCTCGCAGACGCGAACAGCTCCACCGTAGGCAGAGCACCGCTACGTGCGACCCAGAACGTGCCCTCCGCCCGGTCCACATCCGCCTGGGCCTGCTCGACCGCAATCGCCCGAGCCACTGCCTGTTCACGCGCCGAGTCGAGGTCGACCCCAAAGGCCAATGCTGCCAACAACCACCACATCAGGCACGCCCCGAGACACGCCAGACAACCGTAAAGAGCGCCGGAACGACGAACAGCGTGAGGAAGGTCGCCAGAGCCAGTCCACCGAGAACCACCGCACCCACACCTCGGTACAGCTCACTGCCCGAGCCAGGCATCAACACCAGCGGCAACAGGCCTGCAAGCGAGGTCAGCGCGCTCATCAGAATCGGACGTACCCGACGACGGACGGCCCCTTGCACAGCGGACTCCAGATCCAGCCCATCGCGCAGCCGAGTGAGTGCACCGTCGACCACCAAGATGGCGTTGTTCACCACCACACCTATGAGCAAGATGAAGCCTACCGCCGTCATCATGTCGAGCGGTTGTGGACGCAGAAAGGTATCAACCGCTCGAAGTGCCATCATTCCGCCAGCCGCAGCCATGGGTACTGTGACCAAGATCACGAGTGGGGCCAAGAAGTCCTCAAACAACGCCGCCATGAGCAGGAAGCTAATCACCACCGCCAGCAGCAACACCTGAAGGAACTTGGACTTGGCAACGGTCAGGTCATCCGCGGTTCCAGCCAGAGTGACCTGAACGGTCGACGGCAGCTCCCCCGCGGGAATGACGTCCTCACGGATGAGCTGCATGGCAGTCTCTAGCGCCATGTCATCCGGTGGACTGACCTGGAGAGTGATGGCCCGACTGCGCTCAATCCGCTGAATCGTTGTGGGGCCCACCGTCTCAACCAGCTCGGCCAAGGCACCCACAGGAAGGACGTCTCCGCGAGGTGTCGCGACCATCGCTGAGAGCAGCTGTGTCGGATTCTGAACACCCCCATTTTCCGCGGTCAGAACGACCCGAAGGTTGGGCTGACCATCCCGTCCGAGCTCGCCAATGATTCGGCCATCGACCAACGCATCTACTGCCGCACCCAGGCTGGCCCCCGACATTCCCTGGCGAGCGCTGTCCGCACGACGCGGGCGCACCTGAAGCTCAGGCGCTCCCAAATCCAGCGATGGAATGGGGCGAATCTGGGCATTGGGCATGGCCTCTTTCAACAGTCCCATCAGCTGTCCACCGGCGCCAACCAGCTCGCTCAAGTCCGACCCCGACAGCTGAACATCCACCGCGCGACTCGAGCCCACACCACGACCGAACAGGCTGGCCTGCGACGCCACACCGAACACACCGGGAATGCCCCGTTGTTGTCCACGGTAGTAGCTCACCAAGTCGCCGATTCGCTCGGGGTCTTCGGCAGAGCCTCCCATGAACGCCTGCCCGGGACGCGCCACAAAGAACGACCGTCCAATCGCTGGAATGCCGTCGACCTCTACGCCAACATGTGACGCAATCTCGGTCTGAAAAGCCTGCCCCACTTCAATGGTCTCATCGACCGAATAGCCCGGCGGTGGAACCAAAATTCCGAACAGCAGGTTCCGGTTTCCTGTGGGCAAGTACTCCATGGGTGGAGTCAGCCAGAAGGCCAATCCCCCAGTGACCAAGACCACCGTCGCAGACAACATCGCCGCTCGGGGAAGGCTGGCGGCACACCAAGCGGCAACGCGGCCGATACGCTTCGCTGTTGCCGAAGGCTCTGCTGTGACGTCGCCATCGTCCTTCACAATCTGTGCGGCGAAGCTCGGAATCACAAGTACCGAGACGGCGAGCGAGATGACGACAGCGCAGCACACCGCCACAGCAACGTCTCTCAAAAGCTCCCCAACGGTGTCTTGCCACAAAATAATCGGGACAAATACGGCGACCGTGGTCAGCGTGGAGGCCACGAGCGCACCCCACACCTCACGGGCACCGGCGAGAGCGGCCTCGGCAATATTCTTCGACGTCGCCCGACACGCATCAATGGCTTCCATCACAACAATTGCGTTGTCCACCACCATTCCAACCGCAAAGGCCATGCCAGCGAGGGAGACGATATTGATGGTTCGACCCAGCAAGCTCATTCCGAGCATCGTGCCAATTATGCTGACCGGAATCGCAATGGCTACCACTGCGCTCGCGCGCACATTGCGCAGGAAGAACAGCAGCACCAGAACGGCCAAAAACCCACCTAAAAGCAGATTTGTTCGCACCAACGCAAGGGCCTCATAGATGTAGCCGCTCTGGTCGTTTGCGACGTACAGCTCAAGACCAAGCGGGTCGAGCATCTCGGTCTGAACGGAAGCCACCTCAGCGAGAATTTGCTCGGTTACTTCCAACACATTGCTGCCGGCTTCACGACGAAACAAAAGCGCAATGGCTTCTTGGTCGTTGGCAAAGACGTACGCACTACGCTTGCGCAGCCCTTCACCAACCGTCGCGACATCCCCAATGCGAATCGGCTGGCCCTGGAGGCCCGTGCGAATGACCACGTTCTCCAGCTCGCTGAGTTCCTGCGGTGCGGCAATCGTACGCACTACGAAACTACGCTTGCCCAGGGTGATGTCGCCACCCGAAACGTCGGTCAGCTCGGCACGAATCGCCTCTGCCAGGGTTCCAATAGGAATGCCCCGTGCCGCCAGTGCATCCGGGTCAAAGGAGACGTGAATCTCGGTGTCCCGTCCCCCGAAGAAGTCGATATTCGCCACGCCCGGAATACGTTCGAGCCTAGGCAGACCCTCGTTCTGAAACCACGTTCGATAGCCACTGACAGCGCTGCCATCTTTGGCCCGCAACAGCACAACAGCGAGCGGGGGCCCTGCAGCATCGGACGTGGACACAATGGGTTGGTCCGCTGCTTCCGGGTAGCGAGGAACCTGGACCAAGCGGTTGGAGACGCGAACGAGGGCTTCGTCCAAGTCGGTCCCCACTGCCAGCTCAAGCGTCAGCGTACCGCGGTCTTGACGGGCTTCCGCCGTCATCTTCTCAAGACCCTGAATGCCCTTGAGCACCTCTTCCTGAGGCACCAGCAGCTCGCGCTCGACCTCAACTGGAGCCGCTCCTGGCCAGTTGGTCTGCACCGTCAGCGTAGGAACTTCAATGTCTGGAGTGAGCTGAATGGGCACGCCGCGCAGGGACAGCAGCCCAAACAGCACGACCATGACAACACCGACCAGTACGCCGACAGGACGCTCAATCGCAAGCTTGATCATGGCGCGACCATCACGCGTTGGCCGGGGCGAAGGCGTTCATTGCCGCGCACAACCAGCGCGTCTCCAGCGTGCAGACCCTCTGCACTCACCAAGGCTTCCGTGGCGGTGGTGGCCAAGACCTGCACAACGACGGGCTCCGCAGAGTCATCTGACACGCGAAACACCCGGGTATCCACGGCGCCCTGAACCACAGCATCGCGCGGCACAATCACACCGCCTGAGACAGCAACGTCAAACACGACATCAATCGTGCTTCCAGGAATCAGGCCCGACACGTCACCGCTCGGGGACACGCGAATGGGAGCGGTGCGACTGACGGGGTCCAGGGCTGGAACCACACCGACCACCACACCCAAGCCGCTGGTTCCCAGGCGCACGGAGTCCCCCACCGACACGCGCTGTGCCAGCTCCACCGGAGCGTCTACGCGAAGGTCCAGAGAGTCGGTTCGAACCACATCAAGAACGCGCGTCCCCGGGGTCACCCAGTCGCCGGTATCCACATGGCGCTCAGCGATAATCCCTGGAAACGGAGACGTGACCCTATGACGGGCAAGCTGCGCTTCTGCCAGACGAGCCTGAGCAGTAGCGCCGTCGCTACCCGCTCGCAGCGTGGCCACAAGGGTCTCGGCCTGCTCAATCTCGGAGACTGCGAGCACCGACGAGCCCACGCGCATCAACCGCGCAAGAGTCCGCTCAGCCTGGGCCAGATCCGCCTGAAAGCGTCGTGCTTCCGCGCGCGCAACAGAGACCTGGGCAGCCGCCAAGTCAGAGTCCACCTCGACCAAGAGCACGCCCGCGGCAACGGTGTCGCCCTCCCGAACGGTCACCCGAACCACAGCCCCCGACGCACCGGACGCAAGCTCGGCACGCTCAAGAGCGCGCACCTCAGCTGGCAGCGTCCAATCTTCTGACAGCTGGCCCTCCCGCACGCGGGCCACAGCAACTGCGGCGGGTGGAGGGCCCGAAGACGGAGTTTCGTCGGGGGTAGAACAGCCAACAATGAATAGGAAGAACCACATAGCGGCGGCGCTTATCCGACCCTAGCGACCGCCACGCGAAGCGGTACACATCAGTACATCGATGCCGGTGAGCATCGATCAACCCAGTGCGGTAAAGACCGGTCATCTGGAGGACCCATGGCCGACTACACTTTCGAGAAGACATTCCAGCAAGGCACCGACGACACCCGCTACCGGTTCCTTGGCAAAGACGGCGTGACCGTAGAGACGTGGAACGGCCGAGAGTTCCTGGTCGTCGAGCCTTCGGTGCTCACCCAGCTCGCCCGGACCGCCATGAAGGAGACATCGTTCTACCTACGTGCGAGCCACCAGGAGTCCGTCGCCAAGGTGTTGTCCGACCCCGAAGCCACCGACAACGACCGCTTCGTCGCACGCACCCTGCTCAAGAACAGCGTCATTGCAGCCAACGGCGTCCTACCCATCTGCCAAGACACCGGAACGGCCATTGTGCTCGGCAAGAAAGGACAGCAGGTCTTCACCGGCGACCACGACGATGACGCCCTGTCCCACGGCATCTGGCACACCTACCAAGAGAACAATCTGCGCTACAGCCAGGTCGCTCCGCTGACCATGTACGAAGAGAAGAACACCCGGAACAACCTGCCAGCGCAGATCGACATTCTGTCCACCGGCGGCATGGCGTACAACTTCCTGTTCATGGCCAAGGGCGGCGGCTCGGCCAACAAGACCTACATGTTCCAAGAGACCAAGGCGCTGCTCAACCCCGAGTCCCTCGAAGCCTTCCTGGTCGAGAAGATGAAGACCCTCGGCACCGCAGCCTGCCCGCCGTACCATGTGGCCTTCGTCATTGGCGGAACCAGCGCCGAGTCGTGCCTCAAGACCGTGAAGCTGGCCAGCGCCAAGTACTACGACAACCTGCCCACCACCGGCTCTGAGGGGGGGCGCGCCTTTCGAGACGTTGAGCTGGAACAGAAGATGCTGAAGGCAGCCTGGAAGACTGGCATTGGTGCCCAGTTCGGCGGAAAGTACTTCGCTCATGATGTGCGAATCATCCGCCTGCCGCGCCACGGTGCGAGCTGCCCAGTCGGCATGGGCGTGTCGTGCTCAGCCGACCGCAACATCAAGGCCCGCATTGACCGGGACGGCGTGTGGCTTGAAGAGATGGAACACCATCCAGAGCGCCTGCTCATCGAAGCGGAGACCGAGCAAGACACATCAGTTCACATCGATCTGAACCAGCCAATGGACGCCATTCGCGCCGAGCTGTCGAAGCATCCGGTGACGACGCGTGTCAGCCTGACCGGCACCGTCATTGTGGGACGCGACATCGTTCACGCCAAGCTGCTGGAGCGCCTGGAGAACGGTGAGGGCCTACCCGAGTACATCAAGAATCACCCGATCTACTACGCCGGCCCTGCAAAGAAGCCAGATGGCCTTCCGTCCGGTTCATTCGGACCCACGACCGCGCAGCGCATGGACTCGTACGTCGACGCTTTCCAAGCAGCCGGGGGTTCCCTAGTGATGCTCGCCAAGGGCAACCGCGGCGACATGGTCACCAACGCCTGCAAGAAGCATGGGGGGTTCTACCTAGGAAGTATCGGTGGACCCGCGGCAATTCTCGCCCAAGACAGCATCAAGAAGGTCGAAGTCCTCGACTACCCAGAGCTTGGCATGGAAGCCGTTTGGAAGATTGAAGTGGAGAACTTCCCCGCGTTCATCCTGGTGGATGACAAGGGCAACGACTTCTTCAAGCAGCTTTGATGCGCACTTCACTCCACCTGTGTCTGCTCACGACCGGCCTACTCGCGTGTACCAACAAAGAACCCGAGAACATCAACCGCTTCGGCGAGCTTGTTGAGATCTGCGACGAAGACGGAGACGAGGACACAGACGGCGTGGAGGGCTGCGACGACAGCGATTGCTGGAGTGATGCCTGCGAAGAAGTGTGTGACTCCCCCGGAGACGAGGACGGAGATGGTCTGCAGAACTGCGAAGACCCTGAGTGCATTGTAGACGGCAACTGTGTGGAGATCACGTGCGACGACAGCGTGGACAACGACAACGACGGCCTCACCGACTGCGCGGACGACGACTGCTGGGGTCTTGGCTGCGCAGTGCGCGAAGTCCAGTTCACCGAGGTCACCGCCACACCAGACCGCGACATCTACCTGTACAACTACACCGAGACCTGCGGACAGGAGGTCTACCAGACGTTGAGCTCCAGCCACAGCGTGTACATGCCCGGCATCGCGGGTGTGCTGCGCAACCACACCGTCAACGGCGCAACCAGCACCTGCGCCTTCACTGGCGAGCTTGCCATCGAACATGTGTATGTGGACCGCGCCCTGCTACGGAGTATTGACGGTCAGATTCGGACAGACGTCGGCTGCCTATTGAGCTGGACAGCCGGTGACGTCGTCGACTTCCAACAGTTCGACCTCGGTCCACAAGGAGCCGTGTTCTCGGCCGTCGGCGGACGCGCGATGTTCACCCCATTTGAGTTCAAAGACTTCCGAGACAATCCATTTACGAGCACAAGCTCGGGACGGTCGAGTGGCTGCAACACCGTCAGCCGCAGTGTCAGTGCCAGCTACAGCTTCCCAATGACAGCCCCTCAAAACGCTCGCATCGGCGTCTCAGCGCCGTAGGAATCCAATGACTCAACCGCTCACTCGGATTCTTGGCGCCTCAATCGTCTTCGTTGCTCTCACATCACTCGCCTGTGGTGGACCGACCTTCGATGAGATGCTCGACGAGCATGGTGGATTGAGCTTCGTCTTGGCCGGCGAGCCTGGCTGCCCGATCGACGACGTTCACCGTGTGCTCGAGCAGCGCATCGCTTCGGCTGCCGACCTCAACGGAGTGGCCAGCGTAGACCAACAGCGGGTCTATCTTGTAGTCCAAGGCGAATTCGTCGATTCAGACGGTGCTAACGGCTTACTGGCGCCCAACCAAGTTGAGTTCGCCCGTGTCCTCCGCACGCAGGTCGGCAGCCCCGGAGCCAGCGGCCGATGGCTTACATCCGAGCAAGACCCAGGTACTCACGTGCTCGTCTCCGACCCCTCCGAGCTCGGTCCGGACACCGTCGCTGGCGCTCATGCCGAGCACACCGACTACGGCCCAGTGGTCATGGTCACACTCACTCCAGCGGGTGCCGACGCTTTTGCCGTTCTGACTTCCAGCCAAGTCGGCCAACAAGTCGCCATCATCGTCGATGACGAAGTCGTCAGCGCTCCACATGTGCAAGAGGCGATTACGGAAGGTGTCGTTCAGATATCTATGTCCGATTGGGACGACGCCGTGCCTCTCGCACAGGCGCTCAATGCACCGCCGCTACCGTGCGCGTTGACCGTTCTTGAGACGGACGTGATTGGCCCGTCGGCGGGACGGTAGTCAAGCGCCCGATGTAGCAGAATCCAACGACTGACGAGTTGCCGAACCTAGAATCAGCCAATCTTGTCCTGCGTCTTCGTCTCAAAATCACTCGCGTCATGCCGCTCATGTAGCTGGTCTTCGGGAGGTCCCCACGCACAGTTCACCTTGCGCCCGCGAATCACTGCAGGACGCTTGGCAATCTGCTCGGCCCAGCGCACCACGTTCGTGTAGGTGTGGACCTGTAGGAACTCGGCGGAGTCGTAGATCTTGCCCATCGCAAGCACGCCGTACCAGGGCCAAACCGCGATATCCGCGGTCGTGTACTCGTCGCCGGCGAGGTACTCGTTGTCGGCCAATCGCTTGTCGAGAACGTCCAGCTGGCGCTTGGCTTCCATGGCGAAGCGGTTGATGGGGTACTCGAACTTCTCGGGGGCGTAGGCGTAGAAGTGACCGAAGCCACCGCCCAGATACGGAGCGCTGCCCATCTGCCAGAACAGCCACGCCATGGTCTCTGCTCGCTTGGCCGGATCAGTGGGTAAGAACTCACCAAACTTCTCGGCCAAGTGGACCAGAATCGCGCCAGACTCAAACAGGCGAACGGGGGTCTCACCACTCTCATCCATGAGCGCTGGAATCTTCGAGTTCGGATTGACCTCAACAAAGCCGCTTGAGAACTGGCCACCCTCTTGGATGTTGATGAGCCAGGCGTCGTACTCTGCACCCGTGTGGCCGCGCTCCAACAGCTCTTCGAACATCACCGTGGCTTTCACGCCGTTCGGTGTCGCCAGCGAGTACAGCTGAAACGGATGCTTGCCAACCGGACGGTCCATGTCGTGGGTAGGGCCAGAGACAGGACGGTTGATGTTGGCGAACTTACCGCCGCTTCCTTTGTCCCAGGTCCAGATTTTCGGCGGGGTGTAGGTCGTTTCGGCATCAGACATGGCGGTCTCCAAGTATTCGGGACCCACCAGTAGTCACAGCATGCCCGGTCGTTACTCCCACAATCAAAAACAGACCGTTTCGATTACGAATGCAATCGAGGGACGGTCTGTTCAAAAGCAACCGATGTACTAGACGACGTCGTCGCGGACAGCCCTGGTAGTTCCCGGCTTACGCATCATCTTGTCGACCTCACCCAGGTGCATTTCCTCTTCCTGAATCAACGTACGGGCGTACTCTTCGAGCATCACCGACTTGCCTTCCACCTCAACCAGCAGTTCCTTGTACAGGTTGAGCGTAGAGCGCTCGTGCTGAAGGGACTCGGCCATGATGTCGCCAATGTCATGCTTTTCCGTCTCGAGCAGCGGGCCAATTCCCAACGACGGGTGACCGCCGAAGTGGGTCACCAGCTCACCGGCTTGGTTGGCATGGAGCAGGCTCTCATCTGCCTGGCTACGCAACCAGCTAACGATTGGAATGCGGTTGTAGCCGAAGACCATCAGCGAGTAGTGGGTGTATCGGACCACACCGGCAAGCTCATATTCCAGGATTTTGTTCAGTATTTCGAGGACACGTTCAGTATTCATTTCAGCCACGGGAGTCTCCAAGCTAGCGAATGATGGGGACGACAAACTTCGCTGTGACCGTGGCGACAAGGTTGTCGCGGTCCATCAACTGGGCAGACACGCAGACCTCCGGCTCATCGAACGACAGGTCTGGAAGGGTCGTCACCGCAGCGGTAACCAGAAGCGGGCGGGTGGTGGTTGTCTCGTAGGTGATTTCGGCATGTTTGCGACGCACCGCACGCCCTTGAAGGTGCGGATGACTCGCCACGGCCAATGTCGCCGCGAGCTCTCCCACTACAAACAGCGCCCCACTGGCCACGTGTCCCTCGAAGTCGCGCGTGCGCTTGTCGGCTGGGATCCGCAGTACAACCCGCCCTGCAGCCGCTTCAGAGACACTCACACCAAGGGGGGCCAGAAAGGGCACCGCATGCAATGCGGCTTCTAGGTCAGCGTGCGACATGAACAATCCCCGGTGCGTCGTACCCGCACCCTGCCACGTTTGGTCACAGGGTGGGAGTCTGACACTATCTTGATGGCGGAATGCCTGTGGATAGCGCATGGATGAGGCCTGCTGGAGACAACCCGATGCGCATCATCGCCCTTACCGCCATTCTCATCTCGTCCACCGCTCTTGCTCAGGAGGGCGGCTCGAACCGCGTCGTGGGCGGTTCCGAAGCCCCTGATGGAGCATGGCCGGACGCAGCAGGCATCGTGCTCAACAGCCAGTTCGTCTCCTGTACGGGCACGCTCATCGCCCCCAACCTTGTAGTGACCGCGGATCACTGCGTAGACCCGCAGTACATCGGCAATGGGCGCGCAACAGACGTCATCTTGGACGAGACCAACTGGTGGCAGAGCGAGAGCATCATCGTTCAAGTGGACGAAGTCATTCGTCATCCACGCGCAGACATTGCCCTGTTGGTTCTCGAAGAAGACGTCGTTGGCGTGACTCCCCGCGCCATTGGCGACGGCTGCATCTTGGACGAGTACCTGGAGAACGGCGCTCCAGTGTCTATCGTTGGCTACGGCCTGACCACGCCAAACGAGCAGTTCAACACCACCCTCATGGAAGGCATCACGTCTATCTACGACGATGACTGTGATGACGCGCGCCTTGGCTGCAACCCCAACGTCCCGGTGGGTAGTGAGCTGTACGCTGGTGGCGACGGTGTCGATGCCTGCTCAGGCGACAGCGGTGGCCCCTTGTACCTGCTCACCGAGCTCGGCGACTACCTGATCGGCGTGACCTCGCGTGGTCCCCAGGGCTGCCGCAACGGCGCCATCTGGGTCCGTCCAGACGCATTCGTGGATTGGATGGAAGACGAGACCGGCATCGAAATCCCCATGGTCACCTGCAACCAGCCTCCGAGCGCCAACGTCACAGAGATTGTTGTGCCCCAGGGCAAGACCGAGAAGGTCAGCCTCAACATCTCAGATGAAGAAGATAGCGACTTCACCTACACCATCCTACAGGCGCCAGAGCACGGCACCGTGAGCCTCGCTGACAACGGCGAAGTCACGTACACCGCGGACGCCGACTACCTTGGCGCCGATGAGTTCTGGGTCACCGTCACAGACACCACCGGCTTCCCGCTTCAGAGCGTGAGTGCCGAGATCGACGTTGAGATCACGGAGCGCAGCGGCTTCCTCGGCTGTGGCTGCTCGGCAGGCGCCAATCCTGCCAACGCGCTGTGGTTGCTCGGCCTTGGTGGCTTGTTCCTGCGTCGCCGTCGCTCATAGGGTTAGACGGCCCTCCTTGGAGGGCATCATGGCCAAACAATCCGTTGGTGAGCGCGTTCGCAGCTCGTGGGACCGCTTGAGCAAGATTCCGGGCGGCAAGAAGCTGTTCACTGTGATGGTTGGCCGGATGGCCCCGTACACCGGGACCATTGGGGCCAAGACGCTTGAGCTTCGTCCCGGCTACGCCAAGGTGGAGCTGAAGGACCGCAAGCACGTCCGCAACCATCTCAACTGCGTACATGCCATTGCCCTCGCCAACCTCGGTGAGCTCGCTACTGGGCTCGCCATGATGGCCAGCCTGCCCGAAGACGCGCGGGGAATCCTGTCCGGCATTGAGATGCAGTACCACAAGAAGGCACGCGGAACGCTCACGGCCGAGTGCCACTGCAACCCGCCTTCGACCAGCGAGACCATGGACTACAAAGTGGTCGGTGAGATCAAAGATGCAAGTGGAACGCTCGTTACCACCGCGACAGCGCTCTGGCGTATCGGGCCTCGCAAGACCGTGTAAGCCGTGGGCGTGATCAGCGTTACGAGGGCACAACACGGAGCCCCCATGCGCTACATCGCCCCACTTTTGCTGCTCGCTGCCTGTTCCGGCAAGGTCGTTGAGTCCGAGCCCCCCGCGGCTCCTCAGGTCCCCGAGGTCACACCGACCCCGACCGCTGCCGCGACCCCTGATGCGGCAACGCCACCTGCCGCAGCCGCGCCGACCGGAAGCATCAATGCCACCGGAATCGCCCTTCAGAAGCAGCTGTTCACGAACCCCGCGCGCAACGAGGTGTTCTCCCCGGCGAGCATCTCCATCGCGTTCGCCATGCTCGCAGCCGGCGCTAAGGGACAGACTGCCGACCAGCTGTACACCTTCCTAAACCAGGACCCAGCTACTGCTCACGACACGCTCGGCGGCATGGTGAAGACATGGAACGACCAGGGTAATGAAGCGCCACTGACCCTCGCCGTCGCCAACCGCGTATGGATGGATGGCGGTCTGTCGGTCCTGGACAGCTACCTGGCCACGACCCGCGACCAATATGGTGCAGAGGCGAGCACACTCGACTTCCGTGGTTCCGCAGAGGCGTCTCGCGAGACCATCAACTCGTGGGTCGAAGAGAACACCAACGACCGCATTGTGGACCTTATCCCACAAGGTTCCGTCACATCGGACACACTGTTGGTCCTGACCAATGCAGTGTACTTCAAGGCAGACTGGGACGTTGCGTTCGACGTCGACAAGACCGAAGACAAGCCGTTCACCACGGGCCTCAGCGAGACGGTCCAGGTGCCCACCATGCACGCGCAGCAGTCTATGGCCTACGCTGAGACCGACAACGCGCGAATGGTGATGCTGCCGTACAAGGGCGGAACCGCCGACTTCTTGGTCGTGTTGCCCAAGGACCAGACCCTCTCAGCACTCGAAAACGCGATGACACCGGAGCTCATTGACGGTTGGGTGCACGCTGCACATCCAACTAGTGTGGACCTCGCCCTACCAAAGTTCACTCTGGACGCCAGCTACGACTCCCTAGCGGCTCCGCTCGGCTTCTTGGGCGTGACAGATGCCTTCAGCTCCCAGGCAGACTTCTCGGGTATCTCCCCGAACGAAGGCCTCTACGTCAGCGACGCCATTCACAAAGCGTTCATCCTGGTCGACGAGACCGGCACCGAAGCCGCCGCGGCCACCGCCATCGTGATGCGCGGGCTCAGCATGCCCCCGCAGGCCACCCCGTTTCACGTCGACCAGCCCTTCTGGTTCGCTGTGCGCGACCGAACAACGGGCACCCTACTGTTCACGGGCCACGTCGCTGACCCGTCAAAGTCTACGCAATGACCTACACTCTTGGAGCCCCCATGCGCACTATCGCACCCCTCTTGCTGCTCGCCGCCTGTTCCGGAAAGGTCATTGAACCGGAGACGCCAGCCACGCCCTCTGATCCGGAGCTCCCCATCGCTACGCCGCCTCCCGCCGACACCCCCACCGAAAGCATCAATGCAACGGGCCTGGCGCTCCAGCAGCAGCTGTTCACCAACCCTGAGAAGAACGAGGTGTTCTCCCCAGCCAGCATCTCGGTGGCTTTCGCCATGCTCGCCGCAGGAGCGAATGGGCAGACCGCAGACCAGCTGTACGCCTTCCTCAACCAGAACCCCGACACCGCACATGCGACCCTCGGCGGCATGGTGAAGACGTGGAATGACCAAGGGAATGACGCACCGCTCACGCTGGCCGTCGCAAACCGTGTGTGGGTAGACAGCGGCTTGTCCGTGCTCGACAGCTACTTGGCCATGACCCGTGACCAGTACGGGGCACAGGCAACCATGCTGAACTTTGCCGGAGACGCGGAGACCTCGCGCGAGACCATCAACACCTGGGTTGAAGACAACACCAACGACCGCATTGTCGACCTTCTACCTCAGGGTTCGGTGACCTCCGAGACCCGCATGGTACTGACCAACGCGGTCTACTTTAAGGCCGACTGGGCCGTCGCCTTCGACGCCGAAAAGACCGAGGACAAGACGTTCACCACGGGAGCAGGCGCAACCGTCAACGTGCCGACCATGCACACGGAGCGCTCCATGGCCTACGCCGAGAGCGACGTCGCTCGCATGGTGATGTTGCCGTACAAGGGCGGTACTGCGGACTTCTTGGTCGTCCTCCCAAAGGGGCAGACGCTGCCCGAGCTTGAAGCGAGCATGACGCCACAGTCCATCGACGCATGGGTCGGCGCGGCACGGCAAGGAATGGTCGACCTCGCCTTGCCGAAGTTTGAGCTCAACGCCACCTACGACTCGCTTGTGACGCCACTCGGGGCACTCGGTGTGACGGACGCTTTCAGCCGGAGAGCCGACTTCTCGGGCATCAGTGCGAGCGAAGGCCTGCAGGTCAGTGACGCCATTCACAAGGCGTTCATTCTCGTGGACGAGACCGGTACCGAAGCTGCCGCTGCAACCGGCATTGTCATGCGAGCAACAAGCGCCATGGAGCCACCCCCCGTCGTCGTTTTCCACGCAGACGAACCCTTCTGGTTTGCTGTACGCGACCGTGCGACGGGAACGCTGCTGTTCACCGGCCACGTCGCAGACCCGTCGGTTGAGCGGTAGCAATCTCGGGCGTTTGTGACGAACGCTAGCGATACTCCGGGGTATGAGCGCTGATGTCGCAGCCCGCCCCAACAACCAGCCTGACCCGGCGAATCTTCAACCTGTCGTGGCCAATCATCGGGCTCAACGTCTTGCAGGTGCTCTCGCTGTTGGTCGACACCATGATGGTGGGGCGTGTTCCAGATGCCGAGACCGCGCTGACCGGCATGGGCTACGCGACGAACATCGTATTCCTGCTGATGGTCGCCATGATTGGGCTGACCGTTGGCACCGTGGCGTTCATCGCACGAGCCCACGGTGCCGGTGACAGCAAGCGTGTCGACCACATCCTCCAACAGTCCACCCAGTTCACCGTGGGTCTTGGCATTGTCATCGCAGTGGTTGGCAATCTGCTCGGTCCAACATTGCTGCGCGCACTCGGTGCGGACGACGCCTCTGCAACATCCGCACTCGCCTACCTACGTCCTGTGCTCGTGGGCACCGTGTTCAACTACCTGAACATCTTGTTCGCAGCCACGCTTAGGGGCGTCGGGAATACCCGCATGGCCTTCATGGTCGCGGTTGTCATGAACGCCCTAAACGTCCTGTTCAATACCGCGCTGATCTTGGGAAGCTGGGGATTTCCGGCCCTCGGCCTACAGGGTGCAGCCATTGGCACCGTCGCCTCGCAGGCCATTGCGGCGGGGTTGATGTTCGTACTTCTCGCACGCGGTGTTGTGCCCGGTATTCGCGCACGGCTGGCGTTGGCTTGGCCCGACCGCACCTTGGCCACTGAACTCGCTCGTGTCGGGGCTCCAGCCGCTCTCGACATGGTTATTCTGAATGCCGCATTGCTCGCAATGGTGGGCATGCTTGGACGTATCGACCAAGCCGCAGTCGCTGCCCACGGCATCGGTCTGCGCGTTCAAGGGCTCGCGTTCGTTCCAGGAATGTCTATCAGCCAAGCGACCGGCTCCATCGTTGGCAACGCGCTGGGTCGCGGCGACGTCGACGAGGCCAAGAAGGCGCTGCGCATCAGCGTGGTGTTGTCGAGCGCCATCATGGCAGTCCTTGCATTGCCCATCGTGCTTGAAGCATCCGCAATCGTGGGCTTGTTCGACGTGTCGCCGTCCAGTCCGGTACACGCCTACTCCGTACAGTGGATGCGACTGCTGGGCTTCGGCATCCCCATTGCCGGCATGTACGTCGCCTTCGTCGGACTCTTCCAAGGGAGCGGGAGCACCGGTACTAGCCTGCGAATCAATGCGGGTACTACGCTGCTTATCCAGATTCCAGCGTCGTTCATTCTGGGCTTTCCGCTCGGACTCGGAACCTGGGGAGTGTGGGCCGCATTCCCACTGACCTTCGTCGCAAAGCTGATCTGGGCAGTCATTGAATACCGGCGTGAGCGCTGGGCAGTCACCGGAACAACGGTCTAAGACAAACTCGTTCCACGCAGGGACGCTGATTTGTTCTATACGTGTTGGCCTTCGGAGGACCCCATCATGATCGCACTATTCGCTGCTCTAGCATTCGCCGCCCCACCCATTGACGGGACCTTTCAGCCGTCCATCACGCAGGCCGAGGTCGACGCACGCCTGACCACAGCGATTCAAGACGCCTCCATGCAGTTCAACTGGGCCATCCGCGGCATTGCTCGCGGACGCATCGAAGACCAAGCCAATGCCTGTGGCACGCTGAAGTTCTTCAACAGTGCCACGCACACCGGTGTGAAGTGCGACGCGAAAGACGCCATCATCCGTCTCAATGACAACAGCCAAGGCGCCTTCACCTCAGGCGACCGCCAGGTGACCAGTACGGTACGCATTCGCGACAGCGCTCTGGACATTGACTGGGTCAGCGACTCTGGCACACGCAAGACCACCTACACCTTCCACGGGGACGATGCCTTCGACCTGACGGTAGCCGTGGCAAGCCCACAGATGACTACGCCAATGACGTTCACGATTCCGTACACCCGCACCGCACCCACAAGCGGACTCCAGTAGCGGGCGTCAACGCCGATAGTTTGGTGCTTCGGGTGGTAGCCTTCGCTCGCAGCCCGGAGTGAAGACATGTTCGGAGTCAGCGACGACCACACACCAGCGTGGATTCACGACCACTGTATTTGGCCGTTCATCATCGGCTCAATCGGTGCGGGCATCTCACTACTCGCCATTGTCGTCATCTGGGGCGGGAAGTTCTGGATTGTGCCGACCATCGTCGGACCCAGCCTGGTCTTCATGGCAGTCACAGGCGTGTTCCTACCCGGCGTCACCGGTGTGCTCACCTACGACTGGAGCCGGTACGAACGGCGGCAGGTCGCGTTGGGAGCCATATGGTTCACGCTGACAGTCGTTCTGCCCACCATGAGCCTACTTGCGGTGACTGTGCTGTCACGCATGTGGTCATGGGCTTTGTGAACGGACCTACGAGCGAACGACTTTCTTCACGCCCTGGCTCTCCAGCCACCGCGCTACACGTTCGACTTGGTTGCCCTGGATGACGAGCTCGTCATCGTCACGGCGTGCGCCAACACCCAGCTCTTTCTTGAGCTTGGCCAGCAGGCCGTCGGCGCCGGACTCAACGCCCTGTACCAGCGTCACAGCCTTTCCGCCGCGACCCTTCTTGGTGTAGCGAACCACGACCTTGGCAGCGAAGGACAGTTCCTCCGCAGCTACGGGCACAGGGACTTCGACGGTCTCCGACTCGGGAGACGCGGCAAAGCCTTTCGCCTTCAGCAGGTCCGCAAAACTAGCCATTCCGCCTACTTGTGGCGGAAGACAATGCGTCCGCGCGACAGGTCGTACGGAGAAACAGCGACAGTAACGGCGTCTCCCAGCACTACGCGGATGCGGTAACGACGGAGCTTGCCCGCCAAGTGGGCGTGCACGTCAGTGCCCGCTTCAGTCTCAACGAGGAAGTTGCCACCGGCAAAAACTTCCTTCACGACACCTTCAATTTCAATCAGATCGTCAGCAGCCAAAGGTACCCTCAAGTATGTCCGAAGTAGGACGGACGCCCCCATAAGCTCATCACCATGGCTCCGACAACTAGAGCATCGATCTTACATCGCTTTAAGTGGTCGGTCACTCGGTCAATCGGCAGGGAGGCGGGCGCTCCTGAGGGGCTGATACGGAGCCATCCCGTCGTACAGGTCGCTGACAACCAGCCATCTCTACCTGTCTACGCCGGAACCGAGGCCGCTCGGGCTTTCCGAACCACAACCTCGTACGACAGCGGCAACACAGGCGCCCCCTCCGGCCACGTCCACAACCCATCCGGTCGCTCAACCAAGCTCGGAAGCACCTGGGTGGTCACTACAGGCCTCTCCACCAGCCTCTCTACCTGCAGTCCGGCCGCAAGCAACGCACTGACAATGCGCCCAACACCGTGATGCCACAGGTGCTGCCGGCCCTTCGAGTCCACATCTCCGGCGTACGAACCGTCAATGTCCTGCGACAGCGTCACGCCGTCCGTCTCGTAGTCTTGAACGGGACCGTTGCACACACGGTCAGCGTCTTCTGGGTCGAGCAAGGTCCAGGCAATGGGATGCACTTCCAACAGGTGAAAGCGCCCTCCAGGACGCAGACACTGGGCCACAGACGTTGCCCACGCAGCCAGGTCCGCCAACCACACAGTCACCCCCCATGAGGAGAAGACGACGTCGAACGTCTGGCCGTTCAGCGCAGCTGCCGCGTCCACGACATCTGCGCAGACAAAGGTGGCGTCGAGTCCCTCACGTTCGGCCAGGGCACTTGCAACACGCACGGCTTCGGGAGAGAAGTCGAGACCGGTGACGCGAGCCCCCCGACGCGCAAGGGCCAAGGTGTCGAGACCAAAGTGACACATCAGGTGCAGCAGGCTCTTGCCGGCCACATCTCCCAGGGTGTCACCCTCCAGCGCAGACAGTAGGTCGGTCCCCTGTAGGAAGCCTCGAACATCGTAGAACTCGCTGTGAACGTGGGAGTCTACGAGCGAGTCCCACAACGCGCGATTCTCTGCAATGCGCTGGAGGTCGTTCATCTAGCGACGCACCTGACGGGTCTTCTTGGCGCGAATGGTCTTTCGCGTCCGACCTGTCGACAAAGACGCCAAGAAGCCGTCGATGTCTTCCACACTCCGGCCCGAGCTCATCAGCGCACCTTCCGCTTCCAATCCGCTCGCTGAAGCCGGCGCTTCCGAGTCAGGATTCACCGTCACCGACACCTGACGCACGGCATCACCCTCTGCAGGTGTGCTGTCGCGCTGGCGGAACTGACGCCAGACCCGGCTTAGCTCCGAGTTGATCTCAGTCTCCAGCGGTGCGGGGCCTTCAAAGGGCTCTTCAAAGATGACGTTGTAGCCATTGGCTGGCGCGTCTTCGACAGTACGGATGAACACCTGCCACGAGCCCTCTTCTCCACCTGGAATCAGCGCAATCTGTGCTTGGTCATCGGCGAATAACGTAGTGTTGATCTCGCCATTTTCATCGGGTTGCTCGGCAAAAAGCTCGACCTCAAACTGCTGTCCAATCGGGTTGCCTTCTGCATCAACGGCGGTCATCTGAGCGAGATACGAGGAGCCCGTCGGGTCTTCTTCGAACCCAAATTCTGGCGCTGTGAACTGCCGTTCCGTCCATTGTGGCGCCTCGTCTGCCATGGAGATAATGGTGCTTCCGTCTGCCTCGGTCACCGATGCCTCAAGCAACACAGGCGACGCATCCGGCGTGCTCACCCGGGTCACAAGAACGGTTCCGCGAGACGACGCACGCAGGGCAACACGCTCTACACGAGGCCCTTCTGACGCCGCCCCCTCGTCGAGTACAAACTGGGTCTCATCAACAACTGCGCCATTGGCATCACGCCAGATGGCCTGAGCGGCGTAGGAACCAAACAGTGGGTCATCTGGGTTCTCGTCAATCGCGACTTCATAGGTGCGGACTGTGGATTGCTCCTGTGCGTCCAAGAAGTAGGTTGGGTCTTCGAAGGACTTCAGCACAACCTCTTCCAAGGTCTCAAGCGATGCGCCTCTCCGGGACAGTACCCGTACGTCCAGGCCTACAAGCCCGTCTGCATCCACCGTCTCACGCGCACGGACCACAGCTTCAGCACCGTTCACTGCGATGTCCGGCCCAAAACCGCCTTCCTCGGCACCGGCCAACAGCTCTTCCAATGCCAGCTCCGTAGACGCTTCCGACGTAGTGACAACCACCATCAGCTCGCGTAGTCCCACACCCTCTGGAACCGCAAAGCCGTGGCGAACATCATCGCGAATGCTCTCCGCCAGATCCGAGGTAAGTCCAGCAGGAGCCGCGCCTTCTAAGGCCTCAAGCGACACCTGAACGGACGATGCTACGCTGCCTGGACCCGAAGGCGAGTCAGTCACCACCTGGAAGTAGCTTCCGGTGCGGCGGCGGCGAATCTTGATCCGCTTGATGCGACCCGTAAAATCCGCCGCTTGGGCTTCTGAGAAGCCAACGGTCTGGGTCTGTACATTCACGTCTACGGTGAACAGCAGGGCCAAAGGAATCAAGGACGATAGAAAAGTGCGCATAGTGTCTCCAACGAAAGTGTGTGCCCAAAGTGCCTTCCAATCAAAGGACTGACACCCCACACCAATCAAACATCGGGTGTTGCGGGCCCCGGTTGACGGAGCGGAACGGCCCCGTATTCATTCGGCTAGGAACGAAGTTCCAGCGCCCACTCCTCAAGGGAGCGAATCCGGTCGCGCAGCTCCGCTGCACGCTCAAAGTCTAGCTTCTGTGCGGCCTTGCGCATGTCCTTGCGGAGTCCAACGACCTTCTTGGCAATGTTCCGAGGGTCCATCTCTTCAATATTCGCACCCTTATCGGTCGGCTTGCGGTCTTCCCTGCGGGCCTCGACGTAGTCACCGCTCACAAGCTCCGCGAGCGGACTGTCAATGGCTCGGTAGATGGTGGTGGGCGTGATGCCGTGCTCTTCGTTGTACGCGGTCTGAATCTTGCGCCGTCGCTCGGTCTCGTCCAGTGCGTACTGCATGCTGTCGGTGGTGCGGTCCGCGTACAGAATCGCCTTGCCGTTTACGTTTCGCGCAGCGCGACCAATCGTCTGAATAAGCGAGCGCTGGTTGCGGAGGAAGCCCTCTTTGTCCGCGTCTAGGATGCAGACCAACGAGACTTCCGGCAGGTCCAGCCCTTCCCGTAGAAGGTTGATGCCCACGAGCACATCGAACTCACCGGCACGCAGGTCACGCAGAATTTCCATGCGCTCAATGGTGTCAATATCGCTGTGCAGGTAGCGGCACCGAACGCCAAGCTCTTGGTAGTAGTCAGTCAGTTCCTGGGCCATTCGCTTGGTGAGCACCGTGACCAGAACCCGCTCCCCCTTGTCGACCGTCTGGCGAATCTGCTCCAGCACATCATCCACCTGGGTCTTGGCGGACCGCACTTCAACAACGGGGTCTAGCAGGCCCGTTGGCCGGATGATCTGCTCAACAAGCCGGTCTTCAGAGTGCTCAAGCTCGTAGTTGCCCGGCGTGGCCGACACATAGACGGCCTGCTTGACCATGGACTCGAACTCTTCGAACATCAACGGACGGTTGTCGATTGCACTGGGCAAGCGGAATCCATGACCGACCAGGTTCTCCTTGCGAGCGCGGTCTCCCTTAAACATACCGCCCACCTGCGGAATCCCGACGTGACTCTCGTCTGCAATGAGCAGCCAGTTGTCCGGGAAGTACTCGAGCAGCGTGGGAGGCGGCTCGCCAGGTGCACGGCCCGACAAGTGACGGCTGTAGTTCTCAATGCCCTTGCACCGGCCCAGCTCCTGAATCATCTCCAGGTCAAACATGGTGCGCTGCTCTAGACGCTGGGCTTCGAGAAGCCTGCCGTCAGCCGTCATCTGCGGCAGGACCTCAGCAAGCTCAGCCTTGATGGACTCGACCGCTCGCTCCAGCTTGGACTTTGGGGTGACGTAGTGAGAAGCCGCATACACAGCGATCTTATCGAGGTCATCGAGCCGAGTTCCACGCAGGGGGTCGAAGCTGTACAGCGCGTCGACTTCATCACCGAACAACTCAATTCGAATGGCGACATCATCTTCGTAGGCCGGGAAGATGTCGATGACGTCTCCGCGTGCACGGAAGGTTCCGCGGTGAAAGTCCTGTTCGTTGCGTTCGTACTGAATCTCAACGAGCTTGCGCAGGATGTCTTGCCGGCTGACCTCGCTGCCCTTCTCCAAGTACAAAAGCATGCCTTCGTACGCTTCCGGGCTTCCTAGGCCGTAGATACAGGACACACTGGCCACAATGATGACGTCATTGCGCTCGAGAAGACAGCGCGTAGCGTCATGGCGCAGACGGTCGATCTGCTCGTTCACCATTGAGTCTTTCTCAATGTAGGTGTCTGACGACGCCACATACGCTTCTGGCTGGTAGTAGTCGTAGTAGCTGACGAAATACTTGACCGCGTTGTGCGGAAAGAGCGACCGCATCTCGCCATACAGCTGGGCCGCGAGTGTCTTGTTCGGCACCAAGATCAGCGTAGGCCGATTCACCTGCTCAATGACGTTGGCCATGGTGAAGGTCTTGCCCGAACCGGTGATGCCGAGCAGCGTTTGGTGACGCTCACCCGCGTTCAGGTTCTTGACGATGGCCTTGATGGCATTGGGCTGGTCGCCGGTCGGTGTGTGCTTGCTGACCAGCTGAAATGGCGTGCTCGCGCGCGGCCTCGCGGTCTGCGTATTGATGGGCCCTTGTGCCATGACTGCCTCCGGTCCCCGCGCGTATCTCGACCGCGATTCCCAAGCGGTCAACCGTTGTCCGCCTACGAGACAAGTTGATGTACGGTGCACGGGAGCACCTCGGAGGCCGGCCCATGAAAACGCACCCTGCACTTGCCACCATGGTGCTCGCCGCGACCGCATGCACGCAGGTGCATCTTGGGCCGGGTCGCAACGTGGCACCAACCATCGAGCTGTTGGCCCCCACCCCCGACTACGGGCGCGTTCCAGCAAACATCGACCTGGTCATCGAGGCCCTTGCCATCGACCTTGATGACTACGCAGTAAATCTGTCCGCATCTCTGTTTATGGACGACGTTCTCTTGGATGAGTCGGTGCCCGACGAAACCGGCTTGGTGACCTTCGACTGGCGCACTCCATCCACACCAGGCCCCGTCGACATCATGCTAGTCATCACAGACGAATCAACCGCAAGCGGAGTCCACGTTGAATCGTTCTGGGTCCAATAGACAACGGACAACGTCCGCAGCCAACAGCATGTCACCCTACAGACTGCTCGCGCTCGCTGGTGTGCTTGTCCTGTCCGCGTGTCAGCCGTTTCGAGAGTGCGGGGACCAAAACACACTTTGCTTCCGAGATGGGCCGCCATCCGTAACGATTGTGTCGCCCAGCGTTGAGGACGTCATCCCTCCAGACGCGGACGTGGTGATCGAAGCCTTCGTCTTGGACGTCTACGATCAACCCAGAACGCTCTACGCACACTTGTTCGTTGGCGGAGACGGTGACGACTACGACCCTGTGGTGCCGGACGACCTGTGGAAGGTCCGCTTTGATTGGCACACCCCAAACACCCCAGGACCTGTCGAGATTCGGGTGGAGGCAACCGACCTCAGTGGGCAGTCAGATGCCAGGATCCAGGTGTTTTGGATTGGCGAGCCTACGCCAGAGTGACGCTACCGCTCATGCACGATTTCAGGGTCTCGCTCAACCACAGCCTCTGACACGACAATCGCCTGCGCTGCACTCAGCCAGACCTCTCCACGGGCCACAACATTACCAGCGTGGACTTCCACATTCGCAATCGTCGCATGCAGACACCGGTCAACACCGTCTTCGCCGCCTACAAGCTGTTGACTGACCTGACGCTGAGACAGCTCAACGCGCGACGTCTGACCATCTGCAGACGCCACACCGTCGCGCCCATCCAGACGTAGTCGCGCCCCTTCGGACTGGGTCAACACCAGGTCCGTTCCGTCCACAGCGACCGTACAACCACCGGGCAGCCCCACACAACGCATGTGGCCTACGCCTCCCTCACGCCACACGGGCTCCAAGGCTGGCGCCGGGTCCGACAGCACTGCCGTACTGTGGTTGTTCGGACGTCCGACCCACGCCTCCACACCGTCCAGAGAGGTAGATGCCCACAGCGTCGTGACCTGGCCCTCTGCGTCCGTCCGGTACTCCGCAATCATGTCCTCACCGCGGTTCAGGCTCACCACGGTGTCGGGTGTCGAACGCAACGTGATTTGCTTGCTCAGCGCACCACAAGGGTCGCTGATGTACGACGTCTCAGCCTCTACAGCTGGCGGCACGTAGCAGCCAATGAGGCTCATGAGAATGCAAAGCATGACGTCTCCAAGGGTCCACCGGCGTATCGTGCCGAGTCCCAGTGCGACGCCTCGTCAGTCCGCTTCGGTCCCTTCAGGCTCGACCGCCGGCATGGTCTCAGCGGGGACAGACACGCGAACACCGGCAATCGACAGGGCCTGGACCAGCTCATCGAGTGTGGTCGACGGGTCCGGCAGCAACACAGCGTTCGTCGTGGGAGAGGTCGAGAACGGCTGGGTGGCAGGCTGTGTTGTCGTCACCAAGGTCACAACGCCCTGGTGCGACTCGGCCACAACAACCGCAACGTGAATCGACGTCTCAGGAACGCGCGACACGGTGGTCACGACCGGCCCCAACAGGCTCCACGGGGACGCCGCATCTGCCCACACAACGACCGGCACCCCTTCCACGCCCCTGCGCTCAAGATGAACCGCTTCGTCGACTATCGCCGTAGATAGGCTTGGCATCACGCCAAAGTCGAGATGTTGCTCGGCCACGGTGGACCCGTTCGCTGTCCAATCACGAAGCGAAAAACCAACGCCGTACTGCCCCTCACTCACCAACAGATCGGACCTCAGCGCTCGGACACGCAGCACATCGACGGGCGGCCTCGCAGCATCCGAGACCCTGGGCAGCAGGAGCTGGTCGTCCACCTCAGCGATGAGCCTGCCATCAGGAGCAAACGAACTCATCATACGAACCATTGGCGTTGTGACCGACGCCTCCACAAGGATGGTCGCACCTGCCATGACAAGGATTGCCAACCCACTTCCGATGATACCCATCTTCAAGCCACGGCGGGCCAGAATGACGGCAGCCGGAACAATCGCCACCACACCCGCAACCGACGCCCAGACGCCCGTAAGCCCAGCCACATGATTCGCCATAATGACGGCTTTCATCTCCACACTGGCCTCGGCAACCGCGCGAAACCCAATCGCCATATCCATTGCGTTGTGAACGCCGCCGAGCCCCATTCCGATTGCGGCCACCGCCACCGCTCCCATCCACGAGGCCTCTGGTGACAGCGAGCGAAGACGCAACAACGTCAGCGTGGCCAGGAGAGTGACTGCTGCGGCAAACCAGGCGCCAAAGACCCCCAAGAGCACCGACGCCAACACTCCTCCGGCGACCAGCGGCAAGGTGTCCACCGGATCCTCATCACTCTGGTCCGGCGAGACATGAACGGCCACCAACACGAACAACCCGTAGGCTGCAATGGTCAACCCAATCACACAGGCCATGCCGAAGCCCACTGAGATGTGCGCTGCGATGAGCGACTGGCGATGCTCTGGGACGGCTCGAAGCGTCAGGTAGTTGACAATGTCCCAGTTGAACCAAAATGCACCCATCGCCGTGAGCAAGACCGTCAATGCGGAGGGAAACGCAGAGATGCCAAGAAGGCGCCGACGAGACAGTGCAAACCACACAACGGCAGCACCAATCAATGCCGTGGCTAGACCGAACACGAGCTCCAGGAGTCCGTAAGTTCCCGAGTTCAGAATCGTCTCAAGCAACATCGGTCACCCCGTCGGTCCAACCGTCCGGTCGGACAGTCCCACAGAATAGTGAAGGGTCTGACGCCAGGCAACAGCCCCCAATTCACTGGGCCGGTCCCACAGACGCTTCAAGCACTCGCTTACAACCACTGACTGCCACCCGTCGGTCCCCTCGATCAACGACTACATTGGGAGTCTGCGAACTCTCCTCAAACCGGAACACATCATGGTCAAGACCCTGGGTTCACTCGCGATTGTCACGGGATTCCTGTCTATAATGGTCGCGTGTAGCCCCATCATTAATGCCGAGTTCCGCGTGCGCCTCATGGACGGCAGCAGCCCAGCCGCCAACGCCTCCATTGCGCCAGAAGTCACCGGCCCGTGGGACAGCTCTGCTTGGGCGAGCACCAACGACCAAGGAGACGTCATCACCTGGGCGCGCAGCTCCGATCAATTCTTCGGACCCAGCCGAGTCTTGTTCGCAACCACCGACGACAGCGGGCTTTCCATCCTTATCGAAGGCCAGGACTTCGAGTGGCGACGCACCGGCAACAGCACTGGACGGGAGTGGCTAGCCGACTTCGAAGCCGATCTTGTTCCAGTAGACGAGCCGGGGGTGCGCACCTGCGGAGCAGACGGCACCATTACTTTCGAGGTCGATGAGGTGTTGCCTGGAACCACATGGATGACCGTTGGAACAAGCGAAACAGACGGTGTTGATGGCCTAGATTGCTCGCAAGACGACGGAGCGGTGACCTGCCCATGCCCAGAACGCATCGCCGACCGATCGTTCCTTGTCTCGCGTCACATTGGCGAGTCGAGCGGGCCGGACGTCTGGGACGGCGAGATTACCGTCGACATTGTTGTTGAGTTGCAGCTCGCTGAGTGATCAGAGTCGTCGAACCCGGTCACACACAAGCGACACCTCCCATGCACAGGGTACAGTCGCCCTACTGGAGACCTGATGCGCCCGTTGGTCCTGACTGCCTGCCTTCTCACCTCACTCGTTCTCGTCGCCTGTCCTGGGGATCCCCCCATTGAGACCGGAGATCCAGACACCGACACCGAAGTCGGGACGGACGACCCAGACACCGACGACACGGACAGCGACACCGCGCTCACCGGCACAGATGACGACCGCGATGGGTGGACCATTGAAAACGGCGACTGCGACGACACGGACGTCTTCGTCAACCCAGCATGGGAAGAGCGCGCCAACGACGACAAAGACAACGACTGTGACGGCAGAATCGACGAGAGCCTAGACCGGTTCATGGTCATTGAAGTCCGCCCCGGAGACGACCCACCCCTGGCCCGTCTGCGCAGTGTGGACGTCCTGGGTGACATCGGCAACGCAACGCCGCTCAGCAATATGGTCGGCGCCACAACCCCCGTCGAAGTCCCCGGTGAAGACCGCTGGTTGGTCCTCGACGAGCGCGCTGGAACCCTAAACAGCGTGACTGCAGACGGTGGCGCGACCGTCATGACCGACTTCCTCGAAGACGAAGAGTGGCCCGGTCCCCGCGAGCCTCTTGGATTCTTTGGAACCGGACGCACGCGCGATGGCGTTGTGTACATCACAACCGCCAACCAGCTCATCGCTGTACAGCCCGATGGCGAGTGGGACATTGTGGCCGACTGGCCCTGCAATGACGACGTGGATGGCACGGAGATCTGCCCAGTCGCACTAACGGTCCGCGCAACAGATGAGGCCGTTGCCTTGTTCGGTGCCTTCGGAAGCTTCGCCCTGTGGACCGCCGAAGACGGCCTGGACATTCGCATTCCAACCGCCGTCAACCCCATGGCCCCACCCGCCGAATGGGACGCTGCACGGAGCGATGAGCAGGGTCGTGTGTACGCCCTCGGTACCACATTCGAGGCCGATACTCGCGCACAGACCCGCGGCATCTTCCGCTACAACGACGCCCAAAACGCCATGGTCCTGCGCGGTCCCTGGCTCGACTCCAACGGGGTAGGACCGGGCGGTTTCACCAACGAATGGCGCTTTGGAAGCTTCGACATCGACACCGTTCGCGGCGAGTACTACGTCAGCGCAAACATTGGTTCGGGCGGCACTACCCGGCGCACCGTGTACCGAGTCTTCGACGGTGAAGACGGCATCGCAGCCCTGCTGTGGCCAGAGACCTTCGCAGGCAACGCCGACGGCACCGGCCTCGAGTTCTCGACCCTCGCCATCCGCTGGGACCAGGACTGACGGCTCCTCACGAAATCCGTCACACATCCCGTCATACCTACTCCGAGCACACGAACTCACAGTGGAGTCCCAATGACCCGCCTTGCCCTGTACGCATTGACCTTGATTGCAGTGTCCGCATGCGATGATTCCGTCGATGATACCGACGACCTCGGAACCGACACCGATACGTCCGACGTCGGGACCGACACCGACCTCGGAACCGACACCGACGCCGGAACTGAGGTCGACCCCCTCGCGGACGTCGTCCTGACCGCCCTACTTGCCAGGAACGCGACCGGTGACGTAGACGAGAACGGCGACTTCGACGACTGGATTGAGCTGACCAACCGCGGCGACAACAGCGCAGACCTGACCGGCTGGAGCCTGACGGACGGCTACCCAGACGAGGTGCCGTGGGTCTTCCCAGACGACACCATCTTGGCCCCCACTGCCACAATTCGCGTCTGGTGTGACGACGACGCAGTCGACGGTCCCCTTCACGCCGACTTCAAGCTGTCTGGCGACGGTGAGACGGTCACCTTGATCAACGCCGACGACGAAATCGTAGACGAGGTCACCTTCCCCGCCCTGCTCGACGACCAAGTCTACGAGCGCGATGACGCCGACGAGTGGGCCATCGCCGAGTAGGACCGCACGCCGTTCTTCGATCTGTACGACAATGGCAGCATCGGAGGGCGACCCCTGCATGCACATCCTCATCACAGGCGCTTCATCAGGCATCGGCGAAGCGTTGGCACGGCGTATGGCCACCATTCCCGGCGCACGCTTGACCTTGGTTGCACGTCGCGAAGCCCAGCTCCAGGCCATTGCCGATGACCTGTCCGCCCCCACCTGTGTGGCCCCGGCAGACCTGTCGAACCCCGACAACGTCACTCCCTTGCTGGCCACAGCCATCGAGGCGCACGGTCCCGTTGATGTGCTCATCAACAACGCCGGTGCTCAGGTCATCGGCCACACCGACGCGGTAGACCTCGACGCCGCAGAGCGCTCGCTGGTGGTCAACCTGACTGTGCCCCTACGACTCATTCACGGCGTGCTCCCCAGCATGCGCGCACGCAAGACAGGACACATCGTCACCATCTCGAGCATGGCAGCGATTGCACCCACACCCGGTATGACCTGGTACAACGCGTCCAAAGCGGGCATCGCATCCGCGACCGAAGCCTTGGCCAGCGAGCTGAAGAACACCGGGATTCACGTTCTCACCGTGTACCCGGGGGTTGTGAAGACCCCCATGATGGACGTGGGCATCCAGCACTACAAGATGACCGCAATGCTCCGCAATCAGCCAATGCTAGAGGCCGATGACCTGGCCCGTGACATTGTCACCGCCATCACCAAGCGACGACGACGACTGGTCAGGCCACGCATGTTCAGTCTGATGCGCTGGCTTCAGCCGCTGTTGCTCATCCTGATGGACAAGATGGCCCCACAGCTCAAAGAGCCGCCACCTAGCGAATGAACGCTACCAACACTCCGGCCAGCTGGCCGCCGCTTCCACAGGTACCCAACCGTCATCCGTGCGATCAGCGACCACGTACGAAGTCGGGCCGTGAAACACGCTATTGATGCCGATGAGGTCCAGCTCGTCCGCAGCCACATAGGCGACGATAGGCGGCAAACCCTCACGCTCCAGCGCCACAATCAGCGCGCTTGCCTGCACATCAATGCCACCGGCTCCAACAATTCGGTCCGTTCCAACCGCCCAGCCGTTTGCAATCAACAGGTCAGACAGACCCGGAATGCTCTCTGGTGTTCCGTAGACCACAGCCGCTGTCTCCGGTAGCGCATCCAACCTGCTCGGTTCCACGAGTGACGCGCCTGAGGGAATGAAGAACTGCTCCGCAATCGAGCCGACATACCGGCCGAGCGGGCCGTCTTGCCGAGCGACCAACGTCCCGGAGAGCGCCTCGCGCAGCACATCGTTGATGGGCCGCGCCGGAGGAGCACTAGCCAGGTCAAACGCGAGACCTAGCTCTGAAACCATCCCGGCCAGGGGCCCATTCTGACGGGCGGTGTCGAGCGCAACGCTCACCGGTACCACTGCGTGAAATCCCAGGTCGGCATGCCGCCGCGCGGTGTCGCAAGCCGCTGTAGGACCCCTCTGGTCCAGGGCGTATAAGACCTCCATCGCCCGAACCCCGGTCTCATGCGCATAGGTGTTTGCGGAGGTGTAGGCTTGACCACGCATCTGCGACTTTACCGGACGGAACTGGCGACGCGCCTGCGGCAACCACGCGTCTTCCTGAGCATCGAACAGCGGATTGATGTACCCATGCGCAAACTCGTGAACGAGAAGCATCTCTACGCTCGTGTCCGCGTCATCTGGGGTGAGGCTGACCTGAACAACGGGCGACATCACCGGGCTGCCATCCTCTCCCGCTAGCGACACGCCATAGTTGTTGGGCCACACCAACATACCAGGATGTAGCGCCATTTTACGCGCTGGAAACTGACCCGCAAACCAGGTCTGGAGGTCCGCGCGACGAACGACCACCTGGTACTGGTCCTGTGCTGCGCGACGGTCGTCTTCATGGTCTTGCCAGAACTCATCAAAGTTCGCGTCTTCCACAAACGCCTTGAGCGGTTCTGCGACGCGACGGGCAAGTCGGTCGTCCCACCGGGTCTCCAGCAAGGACAGGTCGTCCACCATCGTGAACTGCGGAGTCAGGTGCACCGCGAAAGACATGTTGGCGTCGTATGACACCCCTGAACGACGAAACGCACGACGCATTTGGCGGACGGCCTCATGGTCGCTGTGCTTGTCAAAATGGGCCTGCATGTCTTGAGCGTACGACGAGCCCGGCACGGTATCGTAAGGAGGAATCATAGCTAGATAGCTAACAATCGAGACCACCTCGACCTGCTCATCTACACGGACTTCGATGCCTTGCGCAGATGCGAAAGCGAGCAAAACACTCCACATGAACCCTCTCCAATCAGCGTCTCATCGCTCCAAATCCGCAGTACTGTAGAGCTACGTGCAGACGCGCTACAGGCATAGCGCTTGGAGGTATGTGTGCACGTCATCGTAGACCTATGTGTGATTCCGATTGGAGTGGGTACGTCCGTTGGGAAATACGTCGCCGCGTGCCAACGTGTACTGAAAGAAGCCAAGTTGACCCATGCTATGCACGCGTATGGAACAACCATCGAAGGCGAGTGGGACGCGGTCATGGCAGCCGTAAAGCAGTGCCACACCCAGGTCCATGCCATGGGCGCACCACGCGTTCACAGCACTCTCAAGGTCGGCACACGCACGGACAAGACTCAGTCCGCCCAAGACAAGATCGACAGTGTGAACCGACGACTCGCTAGCGAGTGATGGCGCCGAAGGTGTGGTCTACAGCCGCTTGAAACGACGGCTGAGCGGGGTGCCCGTCCATCCGACCGACAAGCCAGCACATGGTGGATGCATACTTTCGCGTCAGGTAGTCGCGTCGGGCGTCGTCGGTGACGTGGTCGACACGCAGGGCGTTCGTCGACAAGTCGGCAACCTTAATCTCCAGTGCACGCGGCGGTAGCGACTGGATGTACGCCAAGTATCCCTTGGCACCGCTGGGATGGGTCAGCGCCTGAACGAGACGACGCACCTCGGGTCCCATGTACGCTTGAAGGACCCCCGCAGCATCACCCTCTGGCGCCATCCGTTCGGCTTGGTCCTCCAGCGCATCGTGTAGGAGGGCCGCCGCAATCTGCGCATCGTCCCCGCCCCACTGGGCCACACGCATGGCCACTTCAGCCGGATGGGACAGGTAGGGTCGACCGTCGTGTCGTTCCGCCTGATGCCGATGCAGTGTGACCATCCATGCCGCCGCATGTTCCACGGTGTCAGGAAGCTCAGCGAGCGCCTGCCGGGTCTCAGTAAACTCCACTGCCGAGAGCCAGCCGTTGGTCAGCGCCTCAAGAGGCGGGGCAGCCCGTTTGGCGAGCGCAGCGCCGCTGAAGTTGGGATCTGCGGTGACGTCGCGGACCACCGAAAATGACGGCTCTAGCTCGGCTAACCGCGCGGCATCGTCACACTCGATCTCAGCGGTGATCAGCCCATCGAGCGCCCCACCGTAGACATCTACCCGCCAGTCGCCGGTGAAGTACATCTGCTTTTGAACCACTGCAGCGGGGAGATCCAGCAACAGTTGGTGCTCGTTGGCAGCCAAGTACAGGTTGCCCATGACGCCGACACCCGGTGACTGAGGCGGAAGCTTGCGCGCTAGCTTGTACACCACGCTTCCGTCGGCCTCGGTCATCTGCCGAAGGCGCAGGCGTGTTCCGGTGACGTAGCGGTCGACGCACGCCACACTGCGATCCCACTCCACAGACGGCAGCTCACGCAGCAACCAGCGACGTTCTCGTTCGATTCGTCCGTACTTCAGCTGGTCGGTCATTGCGTCCTCACTGTCCTAGTCCATCACATCCAGCCATCGGCTGTCAGGTTTCGCAGACCATCACACAAAAAAACGGCCACCACTGGTGACCGTCAAAACCTCAAACAACGGATGAATCGTAGGGGCGCCTAGACGACCCCACGATTCACACTCCGCTACTCAGAGGCGTGCTTCTCGCTGTCGTTGTTCACAACCGGGACAACCGGTGCAACGGTCACTTCGGCTTCGGAGGCCGTGACTTCAACGTCAGATACAGCAACCTCGACACTGTCGGCGGCCACTTCGACGTCTGCGGCGGCCGCTTCGACCGTCTCAACGTTCGCAGCAGGCTCTGCAGCGGGGACATCCGCTGCAACAACGGCAGCAGCGGTCTGCTCGGCTTCGACATCTGCACGGCGGCGAATGACGGTTCCACGCGCCACAACAGGAGCTTCCTCAGTCGGTGCGGCGTCCGTAGCGACGGGACCGTTGACCAAGGCATGCGCCTGAGCTTCGATGAGTGCGGCCAAGCGGGTCAGCTCGGTCTCGTAGGCGAGGCGAGCGATGCTGGTCTTGCTCGTGCGCTCACGGGCGCGCATGTACTCGGCGTGGGCCGGAACCATGAGCTCGCGGGCGATGAGCAGCTCTGCGAGAGTCGCGAAGACTTCGGCGTTGGCGCCGTCACGCTCGGTCAGCTCGCGTAGAGCCTTCTCTGCGGTGTCCAACTCACCAGCGGCCAGGTCGATGCGGGCCATCTCCAGGCGAATGCGGTGACGACGGTCGCTGCGGCGGTCCACCTGCTTCTTGGCCTGGTTGACGAACCAACGGGCACGCTCAAGGTCACCCTTCCGCTCGCGAACCAGCTGGGCCAGGAGAAGAAGGACATGCGGGGACTTCTTGTCACCCTTGATGCTGTCTTCGAGCAGCTTGTGAGCTTCGTCCCAAAGAGCGGCCTGCTGGTCGAGCTCGGAGATGCGAGCGCGCTCCATGAGCAACGACGCCAGGCGCGAGACCTGAACTTCGTCTTCTGGAGCCAAGCGTACCGCTTCGCGAATGAGCTCTTCTGCTTCGCCAATGGCGTCCACGCCCTCGTCCAACTTGGCCATGCCAAGCAGTCCGTAGGCATCTGGCAGCATTGGGTCCTGCTCCATTGCCGTACGCAGAAGGTCAATGGCTTCTGGACGACGTCCTTCGCGGAGCAACAACGATGCGAGACGAGCCTTGAGGCGGCTGTCGTTCGGAACGGCGGCAACGCCGGCTTCGAGAACAGCAACAGCCTTGGCGCGGGCGCGCTGACGGAGCCAGAAGGTGGTCGCTTCGTGGAAGACTTCGGGAACCGGAGCCTGTGCCAAAGCGGCTTCAATACCGTCTGCCATCATCTGCTTAGGCGCGTTTCCGCGGCTCATCAGCTCAATGAGCAGCAAGTGGGCGTCACTGTTCGACGGGTTGTTTTCGATCACGGCGCGAAGCATCTTGTCGGCCATGTCAACGCGCGGCTCTTTGCGACGCACAAGTGCAGTCACCGAGTCGAGGAAGGCGTCGTCATCGATGTAGTCGCTACGGAAGGCGGCACGGCTGTCGCGGCCTAGCTCGGCGGCCCAAGTGGACCAATGAGCCAGCGCGACCTTCTCGATGCCTTCGGCCTTGTTGGCACGGGTGCCCATGACCTGGGCAATGATCTTGTAGACGTCAAAGTCGGAAGCGGCGCGACGGGGCACAGCTGCACGAACCAGCGGGTGAGCGCGGTACTTCTTGTTCTCTAGCGTTCCGACCATGTCGAGCAGACCCAAGCTCAACAGCTGGGTGCGAACCTTGCGCGAGATGTCCATGTCCGACAGGACATCGCCACCGACAGGCACGCGGAAGTGGCAGATGATGGCCAGGGCGCGGCGTTCGTCCGGACCGAGCTTTTCGAGACGACGCTCGATGTGCTTGGACAGACGCTTGGTCTCACCAGGCTCTGACTCAGCCAAGAACTTGATGTCTTCGGTGAGCTTGATGCCATCTTGACGGTCACGCACGGCAATGGCGTACAGACGGGCCGCGAGAGGCGAGCCGTGAATACGGTCGTTCATCGGTCCGAAACGCTCACGCGGGAACTCAGGAGCCTTGTAGGCTTCGAAGATCTCACGGAGGAAACGTCCCTTGAGGCCCGTCACTTCCACCCGACGAAGGGCTTGGTTAGCGCTCTCGCGGTGCAGAACCGGCTGATGGGTCGAGATGAACACAATGCGCAGGCCGTAGGTGTTGCTGACCAAGGCTTGGAGCAGAAGCTCTAGGCGGCTCTTGCGGAAGAAGTCGCCAGCGCGACCGGCAGCAACCTGCAGGTCGTGAATCATGAAAACCGAGCCTTCGAGGGCGGTCGCTTCAGTGAGCGAAGCCATGGCGGCTTCGATGATGGCCAGCGGCTTCGCCTTGGCAATCACTGCGTCCTTCAGACCGGTGACACCGACTTGGGCACAGGCTTCGGCGAGCAGAGAGACGAGACCGTCGAATCCGTTGCCCCAGCCAATGGAGTAATCGGGAAGACGGGTCAGGCCGGACGCGGCAATCGCGTGCTCAGCGAGCTGGGTCCGACCCATGCCGCGTGCACCGCTGACCACGATGGGGCCACCAGAGGTGAGAAGCTCGCCCATTGCAGCGACTTCTTCATCACGGCCCACAAAGGCAAAGCGCGGTGCTTCTGGACCGGACTTCTTCTTCTTGGCTTTCTTTTCAGCAACGGCTGCATCGAGGCCTTCAGGAAGCTCGAGCTCAGGAGCATCGGGCAAGCTCTTGAAGAACTTGGCGTAGCGTTCCTTGAGATGCTCGACCTTGAGTCCGCGCAGCGGTCCCATGAAGCTGAATGCGTTGTACTGCTGGGCCACAACAACGATGGTCGGCTTGTGTTGACCATCGCGGATGAAATCACCGAGCTTTTGAACGCCAGGCATGTCGGCCGCTTGTGGGTCAACGATCACCACAACACCACCGGCAACTGCAGTGGCGCGGAATACCGCGTCAAAGGACAGGGCCTGAACTGGCGACACAGTCGGGCCAGACAGGGCCATCGACGGCATGTTTGCGCGCTTAGTGAGCTCTGCCATGACGCTGCCGTCCCGCAACACAGCGGCACCTGCAGCAACTGCACACTTGCCCTTCTCAATGGCTGATACGACGGTCTTCATGCGATCTCCGACCCGCGAAGCCCGGATTTGGGGACCTCACAAGGCCGGCGCACGTAACGCTCGCTGCGGCGCGCAACAACCGGTGTTTACGTCTACACGTCTACTTGCGACGCTTACGCACTGGAAGGGGTGCCGACACGCTGGTCCAGTGCCAGTCTCACGCTCGTGCGTCTGCCGAGCCAATCGCCGCAGGGCGCTCGCGACAACCCTACTGGACGCGGTGGGCATGGTCGTTAGAGCGTGCGCGCACTGAAGCCACTCGGTGCCCAATGGCCCCAGAACCGAGGCGAGTCGCATGAATCATCTCCCCCTTTCTCTCGATGACCTCCGCCTGCTACTAAGGGGCCTGCTTTCAGAGCCCGGCAAAGTGCCTGCCGACTGGGAACCCGCTGCTACAACGTACGACCTTCCCCGCTTCTGTGGCGAGGCCGACTTTATCGAACGCTTCCACACGGCAGCCCGGCAGATCCTCTCTGGTAGCGACGCTGCCACCGCCCTGTACGACTGCGGAATTCCGTACGACTACGCCAGGCTCGGCAGCCCATTCTCTACGATCTACGAGCTGTACCTTCAGACCTTGACCGGCGCTGACCGCGTGGTGTCGTTCGCGTCGCGCACGAAGGCCTTCCTCACCCCTCTGGAAGTCATCGGGCGCACACTGCCGGCTCGCGTGTACTGCCGCGGCCAGCTCCCCATCTCAGACGACACCCGCGCTGCCTTTCAGCTTCGGCAGGTCGCGTTTCACGAAGACTGGCAGGGTCCCCTCCCCGAGGACGATCCCGGCACGCTGACCTTGTTCGTCACCGACACAGCTCCCGAGGACACCCCCTTGGCAGACCTGTCTGCAGACGCCGTGTGTTGTCCCGTCACAGATGGCGGCGTCCTGCTCATCCGCAGGGGCGACCGGTTCGACGCGAAGGCCATTCAGCTGATCCGCAAGCGTACTGTCGCAGCACTGCTTGCTGTGACCTCGAAGACTGAGCTGTGCCGCTTGGTCGGACTCGACGTTCCGACCTTTCCAATAGCGACCGAAGCGGAGTGCAACGAGGCACTGGCAGCGAGCATGCCTCCGTTCAAGGGAGCAGCAACCTTCTGCACCGGACTCGCCGCTGAGGCCGCTATCTTCGGAGCCGCAGCGGACATCGTAGGGGCGGGAGAACCGGTCGATCTGTTCTACGCAGAGAACGGGTACGGTGGCACCGGCCAGCTGATTCACGATATTCTATCGGCCGACGCCGTCATCACTGCCTGTCCTCTTCCGGTAATGGGTGGTGGAGAGACGTTCGTCGATCACGTGATTGCGCGGCTCAACGACTCGTCCGGCCCAGCCTTGGTCTTCGTAGAGACTCCGACAAACCCCGAGCTGCAGCTACACGACTTCGCCAGCCTCGTCGCCGGCTTGAAGGAGTACCACGCCCGAACGGGGCACCAGATTCCCGTCCTAGTCGACACAACTATGGCTCCGCTGTACCCGCTGTTCGAGCTGGACTTCGCGCAGGACTGGCCGTTCCTCATCGTCAAGAGCGGCTCGAAGTACATCACCCGCGGCAAAGCCACCTTGGGACTCGTCATGGCCGGCGAACACCCGCTGTCGCAGCGCATCCTTGAGGGAACCCGGACCCGCGGAACGGAAGCGGACAGCTTTGCCAAGCCGTACCAACGCCGAGCTGTTGTGGAGGGGGTCGCTGACCTGCGCACGCGCATGCCACGCATCTCTGCGAACACCCAAGAACTCGCCGAGCAGCTCCACCAACAGATGGCCAAGCGCGGCCACAACATCACGCTGTACACCATGTCCCAGGCGCAGATCGACGCGGGCCTACACAGCGGCGTGTTGTCGTTCTACCTACCCGCCGCACCGACCACGTACCCAGACCTGGTGGACGAGTTCGTTGCGTCGCTACTCGAACAAGCGCCAGGACTCGTCAAGAACCGCGTCAGCTACGGCCAGTCCACCGGCAATGGCCAGCTCGACCCGTTCTACGTCATCAACCCTGAGGAATCGACTCAGGGAGCGCTGTCCGCAGAGGTCAAAGAGGCCCAGAAGCGCGGTGGCGTGCAGATCTGCCGCATCTCCGTCCCCGAGCACGCAGACGTCCCAGCCTTGGTCAACGCCATGAGCGGATTCTTCGACCGCGCCTACGGCACGCCGGCATAAATTGCGGGTGTGACAAGTCCAAGTGCCTCCTGCTCTCGTACAGCATGTAGGAGGCATTCAATGCGACTCGCCGGACTGTCACTCGTACTCTTGGGCTGCACCACCGACTCTGTCGCTGGGTCTACGGTCCTGACCGGAGCCACGGTCGTTGGCGTCGGCATCACCGACGTTCGCATCGAAGACGGCCGCATCACAGCGGTGGGCGCTGGCCTGACAGCGGACGCAGTTGTTGACGTCTCAGGCCAGTTCATCGTCCCCTCCGTCATTGATGCCCATGTGCACCTGGCGTACTGGGACGTTGCCGACGACCTGCCCGCTGGTGGTCTTGCAGCGGTTGTTGACCTGGCATCTCCCATGGCCTTTCTAGACGTAGACACCACACTTCCCATGGTCAGGTCCGGCCCTATGGTGACAGCCGAAGGCGGCTACCCAACACGTTCTTGGGGAGCGAATGGCTACGGTCTGGAGGTGAGCTCCATCGCACAGGCACAACAGGCAGTGGACACGCTCATCGCCAACGGAGCCGGCGTCATCAAAGCGCCCATCACCTCGGGGCTGTCCCACCAAACAGAGGTTCTCCTCGCCATTGTGGAGCGAGCGCATACGGCGAACATCTTGGTCGTCAGTCATGCCGTCGACCAGAGTGAGGCCGCCATTGCGGCGGCGGCGGGTGTCGATGTCCTCGCCCACACCCCCATCACCACACTGGGAGACGCCATCAGCGACTGGTCTGACCGCGCGGTCATCTCGTCCCTCGCCGCCTTCGGAAACAGCCCCACAACTCGGGACAACCTCTTGGCGCTTCACCAAGCCGGGGCCACGGTTCTATATGGGACGGACATGGGAAATCAACGCGTCGCCGGCGTCAATGTGCGCGAGCTGCAGGCCATGAGAGACGCCGGACTGACCAACGCTGAGGTCCTCACTGCCGCAACCTCAGCACCGGCCATGCTCTTCGGATTCAATGACCACGGCACCATTGAAGCAGGCAAGGTCGCGAGCCTGCTCGTGCTCGATGATGACCCACTGTTGGACGTAACGGCACTGGCGCGACCGTCGCAGATCTGGTTCAACGGACAGCTCGTCACCCACTAGCAACCGGCAACAAGACAAATACGACAGTGGACATACGCCGTGTACGACGTCAAAGACGTCATCGACGCCCGGAGTTCACGTGCTCACTCTCATCTTCGCCATGGCATGCACCCCTAAGGTCAGCCTGCCACCTCAGCCCCCCGCGCAGACGACAATCGCCTTTCCGGCTGACCTTGGCCCACCGAGCCCCATCGCGTCAGCTGTTGAGTCCCTCAGTGCGTACGAAACCGTGCACGTGCAGACTCGTGGTGAGTGGGTCCTGGGCACGGTTCGAGGCCCGACTGGCGCTCCAGGCGTCAACACCCCGAATGTTGGGCAGCACTGGCTCGCTTCCACCCAAGGAGATGCGCCTGTGCTCCTTGCAGGACAGCCGAATCCCGCGGTGACTCTGGCCGCGAGTGGTGACGTGGTGGGCACGCAGCCCCACCCCACGGACGGGACCACAGTCCTCACGATATGGGGACCTGATGGCCAGGTGAAGAGCGAGCGACCGTACCCCAGCACACAGCGATTGTTGCCCGGATTTCGCTCGGATATCTCAGACGCCGGTGACCGAATTCTCGTGGTCCATAGCGGTACTCGCTCGGCAGAAGGCACGGTCGAGCTTCTGGACGAAACGCTCACCACACTGTGGACGACGGTCCTTCCACAGATGGTCATAAACGAGTCTGCCCTAGCCCCAAACGCGAGCAGCGCTCTGGTCTTTGGAACCGTTGAACGGGCAAAGACGGCCATTCTCATTGACGGAGAAACCGGAACCCTCCACGAGCAGCTCCCGCCGAGCACCGAGCACACACAGATGCTGACAACGGCGGCAGGCTGGGTGGAGGGAAACTGGCTGCTCACCCACCATCCACGTCGAACCGGGGACACCGTCTCGCCGTCTCAGTGGTCCTTGGCAGCGCCCATCGAGCAGTGTCTGCAGACCTCGACCTACTCGACCGTCTTTGCAGATGGCGCCCAGACCCTGCTGGCCGACCCCCAGGGAAACATCTCCCGATGGCAGGGCTGCGGGCTCCAACCCACACCGGTGGCCACCCTTGAACAACCGGCGAGTGCGGTGACCGACGACTGGCTCTCGGGCGTTTTCATGGTGGGCGAACACCCTTGGGTCTCCGTCGATAAGCAACGTGACCTGCTCTCTCTGAACAGCGACTACACCTGGCAAAGCGACCCGAGCATCCGACGCGATTGCCACTCTGCGGAGCTGGGCGACGAACCCAGCACCTTCGCGTGCGTCGGCCAGAACCGAATTGAGATGCGCCAAGAGGCCTGGGTCCAGTTTCACCACGCAGATGGCACGCACAGCGAGGTCATCCGATGGTTCCCCCCACAGAGAATGCGCACGCAGTCCATCTCTCGCGTCTTCCTGCCCGACCAACAGGCGCTCTTGCTGACCCCAATCGACGAAGGTCCGTCGGTCTTGGTGACCAGCAACCCGCCCGAAATCGTACAGCTCGCTACAACACACCGCATCGATCAGACCGCTGAAGGCACGCTAGAGACGGTTGTCGACGGCGTCTTGTCCGAGTGGCGTAACGGCGAGTTCTCCCCCACTGGCGACTGGCGTGCATGCGACGGCCAAGTCCAACAATGGCTGCGAGACGACGGTACTCCGACCGTGCTGTGCCAGGATGGCCAGGTCCACTCCTACCCGCCAGGCAGGACCCCACCAACGCCGTATCCAGCCGGACGAAGCGCCGGTGGGCGTGCCCTTGACCTGCCAGGACCGGGCCACTTCCTCCTTCACTCCGGCTACAATACTCGTCCGAAAGCGGTGGAAGACGGCGTAGTACGCGACGCTCTGCCTGGTGAAATGCACGCAGCCTTCGCCACAGTAGGCGGCCTTACCCGTCGGGTCATTCGCGGGCAGTCCGCGCCACAGACAGACCTACAGACCTTCCACATTGGTTCCGACGGCGGCATTGCAGCCCAAAACCCCACCGAGCTTGGCCGAAGCCCAAGTCGAGACTGGGTCGTGCGAAGAACAGCAACTGGCTGGCTGGCCGTCTACGAGCCCCTGGTCTTCGAGCGCTCCTTCGCACCCCACATTCACTGGGACACCAGCGAACCCTCACAACGGGAACCGCCCGACCTCGACCGCTACCTGCCGCCATGTCTGGTCTGGGACGACGACTTGGTCAGCCTGGCCGGACGGCACGTCACCCTCACCAACGACCAAGGTATCGGCCAGCTCGTCATTGAAGGCGCGTCAGAGTCCCTGCAAGCATGCGTGTACGACGCCATCGATTTTTCGTATGGAGACGTTCACTTTGAGGGAACGCTGGAGCTGGAGTAGGCCGCTCGGCGCTGTCGGAATGGCTATTGACGCTGCCCAGGAATCGCACCCTCAAAGAAACCAAGAGGCCGCACCGTCATACGCAGAGTCCTCGGAGGTTCCCCATGCGCTACGCAACACTCGCACTACTGATTTGCGCCGGTTGCACATCTACAACCGACGACACTGAGTCGGACACCGATGGCGTGGACACAGAGGCACCGGAAGACGCAGACACCGAGGACGCAGACACCGAGGACGCAGACACCGAGGACGCGGACACCGAGGACGCGGACACCGATGACGCGGACACCGAGGACGCGGACACCGATGACGCAGACACCGACAGTACCGAGGTTTGCGCCCTCATCGCGGGTAGCTGTGCGCCAGAGTTCGTGCTTCCCGACGAGACCAACGCCGACTTTGCATTGTCCGACTTGGAAGGGTCACGCGTCTTGGTCATGGGCAACGCGATGTGGTGTCCTCCCTGCAACAACCTCGCTGAGGACGTCAACGAGTGGGCCGCCAGCTCCGACGCTCCAGCGGACCTAGAAGTGGTCATAGTGGTGGTCGAAGACAACAACTTCAACCCGCCAGACTCTGCGGATATTGTTCGTTTCAAGCAGGGTCTTGGACTGACAGTCAACGCCGTCGCAGACGACGACGGGGACTGGTTCAGCAACTGGGGCAACACCCGCTACAGCTACACCACCATTGACGCGAGCGGCACCGTGAGCTGGCACACCACCGGCTACCAGTCGTTGAGCACCCTCACCACGCAGATTCAGGGCATTCCGTAGCGACCTTGCCTACTGGTCTCGACAGCAAAACACTGGGTACAGCTTGTTGCCGTAGTCCCAGCTGACCTTCATATTGCTGCCAGCACCCGTGTAGTTGTCGAAGCAGCCGTTGTCTCCGGCACCGTAGCGACGAGCGACCGCGTGAGCTGGGTAAGTCACGCCAGACTCGTAGCGCTCCCAGTGACGGTCCCCCGTCCAGTACCACTGCTGGTTGGCGTACGACAGCCCCAACGAAGCGGATTCCTTGCAGATGACGACGTGGTCTTGCTGGTCGCAGACACGCGCGCTCTGGGCGTAACAGTAGCTAATGGCGTCGCCGTAGGTCCGGCCGGCGCTGTCCGTGTCCTGCACGCATGTCGGACCAATGTCGACCCAGCCCGGTGCGCAATCGTCCGCCAAAGAGGACGCCGCAACCGCGGCCAACGGGACCATACCTACCGGCTGTCGTCCAAGGTTCGTGCCACCAATCTCCACCTGAATCCACAGGCCCGTAGTTGGAATCTCGCTATGGTCCAGGTCTCCTGCGGACCCGAGCAGATGGGCCAAGTAGCCACCTGAAACCGGCAACGTCTCCGTCTCCGAGTGCACGCTGCTTCCGTCGACTGCGGAGTCCCATAGGGTGAACGTGACCGTGAAGTCGCCGTTGATCGGCACACCGGCGCCATCCAGGTACCGTCCCTGGTGGGTAAACGAGACGGGGGTGGCCGTAGCGGTCGACACCATCAGACTCATCAACAACAACATTCTCATTGGACCTCCCCTTCTGCAAGGTTGGAACATATCAGACAAGAGCTTGGTGCAGCAGACGGATAGGGCCGCGCCATGCCTCGCTCCATCCTCGAACCCATGTCCCTCGACCTTCCCAGCGGTCCCGGCGTCTACCTCTTCAAGAGCAAGAAGGGCAAGGTGCTGTACATCGGGAAGGCGAAGAACCTAAAGTCCCGGGTTCGCCAGTACATTCTGGGGCAGGACGAGCGGTTCATGGTGCCGTTCTTGGTCGCGCGCAGCCACGACATCGAAGTCATTGTGGTGGACAGCGAAAAAGAGGCGCTTCTCCTTGAGAATACGCTGATCAAGGAGCACCGACCCAAGTACAACATCAAGCTGCGGGACGACAGCGCCTTCCTACGAATGCGCATCAATCCCAAAGACCCATGGCCCATGTTCAAGCTCGTTCGCCGGTTCGGGCGCGACAAAGCGAAGTACTTCGGCCCGTACCACTCCGCCTCGCGAGCACGGCAGACCCTAGAGTTCGTTCAGCGAAACTTCCCGCTACGAACCTGTTCAGACGCGGTCCTTCGCTCCCGGTCACGCCCTTGCCTGCTTCACCAAATGGGCCGCTGTGCCGCCCCTTGCGTAGACCTGGTCAGCCGTGAGGAGTACGGAAAGCTCGTGGAAGAGGCGATGTGGTTCCTGGACGGCAAGACGGGTCCACTCAAGAAGCGCCTCAAAGCGCGCATGATGGCGGCGGCCGAATCAGAGCGGTTCGAAGAAGCCGCCCGCCTGCGTGACCTGTTGGTGTCCATCGACAAGACCCTAGAGACGCAGAACGTAGTGGAAGCCGGCGACACAAACCGGGACGTGTGGGGCCTGTTCCGCGAAGGCCGCAAGGGCGTCATCTCCATCGTCCCAGTGCGCGAAGGACACGTCAGTCAGCCCGTCAGCACGGTGTTCGACAACCTGACCGGCGACGACGCTGAGCTGTTCAGCTCCCTGCTCAACCAGACCTACGACGACGGCATTCCGCCCGAAATCCTCATTCCGTGGAACCTGGAGGACGCCGGCATCTTGTCCGATGTGCTCTCGGAACGCCAAGGCCGAAAGGTACGAGTGTACGCACCTCAGCGCGGCTCCAAGCTGCGCATGGTGGAAATGGCAATGGCCAACGCCAAGGTACGGTTCGAGCGGGAACATGACGAAGGAGCTCGCCGAGAGTCGGCCATGGAGAGCTTGCAAGACATCCTCAAACTGCCCACCCTGCCGCGCCGCATCGAGTGTTTCGACAACTCCAACCTCGCCGGAAACCAGCCTGTAGCAGCCATGTCCGTGCTCATTGACGGCCTACCGGACCGCGCAGAGTACCGCCGCTACCGCATCAAGACGGTCGTAGGCGCCGACGACTACGCCTCCATGCGCGAGATTCTCTCCCGACGTGTCCGACGCGCCCTCGAGGGCACCGGAGCCCCGCTTCCCGACCTGCTGGTGGTCGACGGCGGACGCGGCCAGCTCACCGCAGCACTGGCTGCTCTTCACGACCTTGGCGTGCACAACCAGCCTATCATCGGCATCAGCAAGCCACGCACCGACCGAAAGAAGGGCGACCGCGCCTCTACAGACCGACTCGTGCTGCCCGACATCAAGGACCCCATTCGGCTGCCTCCACACGACCCTGCGCTCCGCTTGGTCCAGTACGCCAGAGACGAAGTGCACAAGCACGCGATTACCTACCACCGTCAGGTGCGTCGCAAAGAGACCCTCGCCAGTGTGCTCGAAGGCATTGAGGGCGTTGGGCCTTCCCGTCGAAAGGCGTTGCTCAGCACGCTAGGCTCGGCGTCCGCCGTTGCCCTGGCAGATACCGAGACCCTGGCCGCAGTTCCGGGCATTGGGCCGGGCATGGCCGAGACTATCTACCGCGCGCTGCATCCCGCCGAGTAGAGGGACGCCAGCGTCGATGCCGCTGGGTCTGACCCATCCCCAAAGGGCATCGAACGCCACCCAAGGCTCCGACACTTCATTCTCAAGGCGCGCAACGGCCAACAAAACCACAGAGCACGACGCGCCATTCTACGCTAAGATCCGCCCATGAAGCGTTCCCCCCCAATTCAGTGCGGCCTGTTCGGCGGCGTCAACGAAGTCGCGGGCCTGCACAGGGTCGCCGCCCACACGCGTGTGCTGGAAGACGGAAGCGAAGTCCACGTCCCCGAACATGTGCGCTGGAATCGAGGCCGTAAGGCAAAGAACACGGGCAGCCGAGCACGCGCAAGGAAAGCGCCCCAGCCGGCATCACTGCAAGGCGCTGGCGCCACCCTGTCGCTCTTTCAACAGCAGGCACTGTTGGACGATGACGCGGACAAACCTGACGACGAATAAGTCTGCAGCTGTGGCCGACGTCGCTGATGGAAGAAACCAGCACTGCAGTGCATTCGAGACCGTCGCCAACTGATGACGTTGTAACTCGGTGCTCCTCGGTATTTTTCCGGCACAACTGAGCGTGCCAGAGCATCGGGTTCGACATCAACATGGCGGTCAACACGCCGTAACTAGGCCAATCCTCTCCCTGCTGCGAGTTTGACTTGCCACATTGGCAGCATCAGGTACCCTTGCGCCTCACAGGGGGTTGTGATGTCCACCGACGCAATCGGCTTCGGCCTTTTGAGCATTGCTAAGTACGTGCCCGAGCACATTCGCACCAACGAGTTCTGGGGCGAGGACTGGCGCCAGCGCTACACCTCTCGCGTACAAGCGGATGTGACGGCAGGTGTGGACAAGGCGGTTCGAGACGGCCGCGCGGATGTTGACCCAGAAGTCGCTCGCGGCACGACACGGTGGGCACACGACCTGTTTCGAGGTGCCCACGAGCGGCGAGTGATGCGCGAAGACGAGCTGTCCAGCGAGATGGAGACTGGAGCCGCAGAACAGGCCATCGCACGGTCGGGTATCGCCAAAGACAACATCGATGCCTACTACGGCTACTCCACCGTGCCAGACGAGATTGAGCCGCAAAACCACTGCTTGGTCCACCACATGCTTGGGCTGCGCGAAGAGACCTTTGCAGCCACCTTGGCGTCGGGGTGTGCGACGTACTTGCCTATGATCATGACCGCGTCCCGAATGGCCCAGGTCGGCGAACACAAGCACTCGGTCATCTGCGTGTCCGGCGCCATGTCCAAGTGCACCGACTACGGCTACCCAGGCTCGGTCAACGTGGGAGACGCCGCAGTCGCCAGTGTTGTCGGCAAAGTGGACCCAGGACACGGATACATTGGCCACATCCAGCGCTCACGCGGAGACCTCCACCGTGGCATCGTCATGCTGCCGGAGGGAAAGCCGGACGTCCCTTGGTGGCAGGCAGACATTCACAAAGGTCGCTTTTACGCCACAAATGACGACCGAAAGGCCACCCACATCATGGGCGCTCGGTCGGCAACGCTGTGCAAGGAAGCCTGCCACGAGGTTCTCGACCTACACGGCTACAACGTGGAAGACGTCGACTTCATCTGCCTGCCGCAGAGCGCGTCTTGGTTCGGCCAGGCGTTGGCCGAGGCGGTTGGACTCGGAGACCCGCGCAAGTGGGTCCCCTACGAAGACCACTACAAAAAGTTCGGTCACTGTGTGGTCGCAAGCCTGCCGCTCAACGTGTGCATTGCGTGGGAGACAGGCCGACTCAAGAAGGGCGACCTGCTGCTGATGTACGGCGCCGGTGCCGGATTTACCCAAGCCGCCACACTGTACCGCTGGAATCTCGACCCACCCGCTCGGTAGCTTCAGTCGACGGCTCCATGGGTCCACACAATGCCGCGGGTGCCGTCTACGGTGACAATCTGGCCCTCGGTCAACACACTCGTGATGCCGTCTAGATTCACGACGGCCGGAAGCCCGTACTCCCGTGCGACGACCGCGCCGTGGGACAAGCGAGAGCCCAGCTCCAAGACAATGCCCGCGACCTTACCAAAAATCGGGGTCCAGCCGGGATCGACAGCATGAGCCACGAGAATGGAGCCCTGAGGCACTCGACTCGCCTCCGACGGGTGCCGGACGATGACCACCGGTCCCGTGGCGCGGCCCCCGCTGATGCCAAGCCCCTGCAGTCGAGGCCCGGACACAGGCGCGCCAACGCTATCGTCCCCTTGTAAAAACACGGGGGGCATCTGCTCGCTGTCCCGCTCACGTTGTTCCGCTCGTGTCGCAACAACATCGCGAATAGCGGCGGAATCGATGGTTCCTTCTGCTAGGCGACGAACCTCATCCCACGTCAAAAGGGACACGTCCCGGTCCTGGGTCAGGGCACCACGGTCCGCAAACACCGCGCCCAAGTCTAGGAGCGTTCGCTGTTGCGCCGCCAGCAACCGGTCAAAGTCAAAGCGCTGGTTCTCTCGCAACAACAAGTAGGTCCGGGTGCTATCAATGAGCTGATGCAGTCGCCCCCGCTGCGCGCCCGTTGTGTTCACAAGCACCTCGCTAAGCGCACGGGCAAAAGCAACGTCCTGCTCTCCTGCCCGCTGCAGAGGTTCGGCCATCTCTTTGCCTGAAAACGCCTGAAGAAGCGGAGCCATCTGTGACGGTTCCCCTCGCCAGCGAGGAGTGAACAACTCCCAGCTGGCCATCGACCGGTGGCCATACGTCTCCAAGAAGGCGTCCAAGGCGTCCCGGAAGAGACCCCGTGGGAGCTTTCCTTCGGCCAACCGCTGTAGTTGCGACGGAGTCGCCTGCTGCGCCAGTGTCCACAAGGCCGCGTTGGTCTGGAGCGTTCGGTTGCCCGGCGGACAAACCGCGAGGGCCGTCATCAGGGCTGCCGCTCGCTCCGGCAAGGCCTCTGTGAGCGACGACTCCAACAGTTGATACGCCAGGTTTGCGAACAACAAACTGCACAGGTGAATACCGACGTATTCGGTGACCCACGCCTGTTGTTCCACCACACGGGCAACCGCCGCCGCTGGCGTTGCACACGGCTCACTCCACACCGGCAGCACATCGCGAAGACGCTTCGCGAATGCCTCCCACTCACTCGGATTCGTCAGAGGGTTGAAGGCGAACCGACTCCACCGGGCCTCAACAAGGGTCTCCCGCAGGTAGGACAGATACACCGAGACATCCGGCATTCCTGCAAACCGGCTCTGCCACTCAGCCTCCTCTGCTGGCGGGACCAACTCCATCATAAAGCGTGGAGGCGGCGCACCAGGCAGCTTGAAAGTCAGGTGCCGAAACGCGGTCACATTCACATACGGCCGGCTATTCACCAGCTTCAACGGCGGACCACCGCCCAAATACCGCTGTTGCGTTCGCGGATAGGCGATGAAGTGCTCAAGGACCGGACGCATGAGCGACCATCCGAGGGGCGTCGCCGGCATGGGCCACCGCTCACCGATGAACCGCCGTGTCCACAGCACGTCGTCGCGCACGTGAGGTGTTGCCTGTCGAGTGATGGGACGTGCCTGGAGCAAGAACACCGTGCCAGCAGCATCGATGGCCCACTCGACGTCTTGCGGAGCACCCGACAGCGCTTCCACCTTGAGCCCCATCCGGCACACCCGGAACAACGCCCGCCGGTCCAGCGCAGGACGAGACTGACGGGACGGAGGAACGGGCACGGTACGCACGCCACTACCAGCGCCGACTAGCTGCGTTGTCAAGGGAGGAAGGTCTTGCTGGAGCACTTGAAGACGAACCCGAGACAGCAGACGTTGAACAGGACGCGGCGCTCGACGCGGCCGTCGAACCAAGTACCACTGCGGGGTGACTTCTCCCGAGACCAACGGGTCTGCCAGGCCGTACACTGCTTCCACCGTCATCTCTCGCCACGAGCCCGACAACGGATTCACCGTGAACAGAACCCCTGCGGCATGCGGCTGAACCATGCGCTGAACCACAACCGCCATGCCTCCTGGCTTGGGCAGGTCATCTCCTCCATAGGCCAAGGCTTGCGCACCGTACAGCGAAGCCCAACACCGCATGAGCGCGCCACCAAGGTCGGCCGCCGACACCCCAAGTTCCGTACGATATTGGCCGGCGAAGCTCTTGTGTACGCCATCTTCATCCAGTGCTGAGGACCGCACAGCGAAGGGCCCCGGGATGCCACACACCGCAGCGTTGAGTGTACGCAGCAGAGCACTCGGGCAGTCGAGAGCGGCAATCTCTTCGCCCAACGCCAACAACTCTCCGCTGGACTGCGCCCGTTCCGTCCAGCCCCAGTCGTCCAGAGCCTGCGAAAACGCACCGGTCGTGACCACCACACCAGCCGGCACAGGCAGTCCAGCTGCAGCCAGCCGCCCGAGGTGCCAGGCCTTTCCACCAATGAAACTGCGATGGGCTTCTGTGATGTCCGCAAGCGCAACAACGTCGTTCACAACCGGCTCCTAGCGTCTACTCCTCACCCACTCCCGCCGCGTTGGCCACTTGTTGACTTGACACCATGCGATTGGTTCGTAATGTACGTAGCAGTCGGTGGACCAGCGCTCTCGCCCTGGCCACTCCCGATTTACCCGCGGTCGCCGTCCTTGAAGGACGCAGTGCGGTCGCCGATTCGACTCCTCTCCGTCCAGTGATGGCTTCGACGATGATGCCTCCCAGGCTTGTGGTCCGACGTGGACCCGTCCGTCGCAATCTCCAGTTCCCCTTCCCAAACTCGGGCAGAGGTGCGTCGTCGCTAAGCAATGGAACTTGCCTATGCAGATGAATCCAGCGAACCCTGTCATTGTCCAGGGTGATGGTAAAGTTCTTCTCGAAGCCCGCCACCCGGACTTCGATAAATCTCGTGACTTTCTCGCACAATTTGCAGAACTTGAAAGCTCGCCAGAACTGCTCCACACGTATCAAATCACCCCGTTATCCCTCTGGAACGCCGCTTCTTCCGGAATGGGCCGTGACGAGATTGTGGAGACCCTCCGCGGAATGAGCAAGTTCGACATTCCCGCCGAAGTGCTCACCAACATCGATGATACGATTAGCCGCTACGGACTTGTCCAGCTTCACCCTCATGAAGACCCAGAAAACTTCATCAGCGTGACGTTCAAGACGGCCTACATTGAGAAGGTCGTACTGAAGATTCCAGTCGCCGATGAGCTGCTCATACGGGACGGCCGTCGGGGCTGGAAGATTGAAGCGGGCATGCGCGGAATGTTCAAGCAGCGCATGCTGCTCGTCAACTGGCCCGTTGAAGATATTGCCGGTTTCCTCGAAGGTAATCCGCTTCCTATCAAGCTTCGCGAGACCACCCTCGGTGGCCGAGCGTTCGCACCGCGCGACTACCAACACACCGCTGTCGAGCGCTGGCACATGGACGGCAGCCCTGCTGGCTCGCACGGAGTGGTGGTTCTGCCTTGTGGAGCCGGCAAGACAATCGTCGCACTCAACGCCATGGCGACCGTGCAACAACATACGTTGATCCTCTGCAACAATCAGAGTGCTGTGAACCAGTGGGTTCGCGAGATCATCGACAAGACCACGCTCACCGAAAAAGAAGTGGGCTCGTACACCGGCAAAGAAAAGCTGATTCGGCCCGTCACCGTCGCCACCTACCAGGTGCTGACCTGGCGTCGCAGCAAAGACGCCGACTTTGAGCACCTGCACCTGTTCCGCGACCACAACTGGGGACTGCTCGTCTACGACGAAGTGCACTTGTTGCCTGCTCCTGTGTTCGGAGCCACTGCAGAACTTCAGGGCCGTCGCCGCCTAGGATTGACCGCAACGCTGATTCGTGAAGATGGCCGCGAGGGCGATGTATTCAGCCTTGTGGGCCCCAAGCGCTTCGACCTGCCTTGGCAGGTTTTGGAGAAGGCAGGCTGGGTTGCTGAAGCCAGATGTCACGAAGTCCGTGTCCCATTCTCGAGAAAAGCCAGGGAGAAGTACGAACGGTCCAACAAGACCCTTCAGTTCCGACTGGCATCCGAGAACCCGGCGAAAATCGACGTCGCACTTGATCTTGTTGAGCGTCACAAAGACGACAACATCCTCATTATCGGCACCTACCTTGACCAGCTCATCGAGCTGTCCAAGAAGCTAAAAGCTCCGCTGATCACGGGTAAAACGCCACAACGCGAGCGCGACAGGCTCTTTGGGCGGTTTCGGAGCGGCGAAGACACGTTGTTGGTCGTCAGTAAGGTCGCCAACTTCGCTATTGATTTGCCAGATGCAAACGTCGCTATTCAGGTGTCAGGGTCATTCGGGTCCCGACAGGAGGAGGCCCAGAGATTGGGTCGCATCCTCCGTCCCAAGGACGACGAAGCCCATTTTTATACCGTAGTTACTGGCGATTCGAAGGAACAGGAGTTCGCTATCAAGCGACAGTTGTTCCTCACCGAGCAGGGCTACCGCTACAACATCGAGGAGCGCGCAGCCAAATAGCTGCGCCACGGATTCGGGTGTCTGTACGAGCCCGATGGAGTCAGAATGAGCGACGAAGAGATCCACGGCGACAGCGGTGACGGTGATGGAAAGCGCAAGCGGCGGCGGCGGCGGCGGCCACGGCGTGGCGGCGGTGAAGACGGTGCATACGGAGCTACCCCAGACGGCGCACGCTCGAACTCCGGCTCCAATGCAGGCTCCGCGGACCGCACGGACCGCACGGACCGCGCAGACAGCAACGGCGAGCCTCGCAAGCGCGGACGTCGTCAGGCTGTCGAGATGGACGGCCCGGTCGCATCGGTCCCCAGTACGGGTCGCAATCCACAGCGCAAGCGGTCTTCTCGGTCCAAGCGTAGCGCTCCAAGCAGTGCCGGAGGACGACGGCGTCGTCTGAATCGCACGGAAGCCAAGGCGGTCACCGAGTGGGTGTCGCGCATGCCCGATTCGCTGCTGGCCAACCTGTACAAGGGCCTCGGCGGACAACCCAAGCGTGTTCCGAATGGCGAGCGCATGGTCCAGCTCGCTGTCCGTGCCATCGCCCAGACCTCACGCATGGGCTCGCTACTCAAGAGCCTGCACGAGCGCGACCGCAAGGCACTGTCGGCTCTGTTGCAGGCTGGCGGCATTGCCCACGCATCCGAGTTCCACCGTGAGCTCGGGCTGTCGTTCGGCGGCCAAGAGCGCGACTGGAAGCGCAGCATGACGATTCTCGCCGAGCGCGGACTCGTGATGGCCACGCACGAGGCAGATGGCGAGTTCTTCTACATGCTCGTGGAGCCGCTGGTCGACACCATCGCCATGCACCTCGAAGAAGAAATGGCCCTGCCGCTGTTCACGCACGACGACATGCGCATCATTGAAGAGCGCCCGTTCTGTCCGCCGTTGGACTTCAGCATCACCACGCTGGCCACCTACATTGACCAGCACTCACCCCGTCTGACTCAGCGTCAGGAAATCTACCGCTCCGACCAAGAAGCGATGGACGGCTTCTTCGGCCAACTGTGGGAACCAGAGAGCGAGCTATTCGCCTTCCACCTCGACTTCTTGATGATGCACAGCATGATCGAGCTGCGCGGTGAGTGGCTTTCGCTCAACCGCGAAGTCATGGAAGAGTGGCTGTCCCTCGAGCCAGAAGACCAACGCGACCTCATGTTCCGCGCGTTGGAGAAGCGATTCCCCCTCGCAGAGTGGGTCCTGTGGGCCATTCACGCAACGACAGCAGACGAGCCAGAAGGCTGGGTCGCCGAGCGTCCACTCATGGCCACATACCGTCGCTGGAAGCGCGGAGAAGACTGGCGTGACCGCTTCGAGCGGCAGACCTTCGCGTCTTCCCGAACCCACGAGCGTGACTCGTTTAGCTTCGCACCGTTGGTCCGTGCCGGCGTGCTCGAGATGGGCCAGTGGGGACAAGAGAAGTTCTACCGCCTGTCGAGCCGCGGTCGTCACATGCTCTCGCCTCCCGAGAATGACGGATTCCAGCAGTTCTACCTCACGCCATCGTTCGAGATCATGGCACCCGCCGGCCTCGCACCGGTGTTGTTGTTCCGCATTGGTGAGCTCGCCGAGCTGGTCGGTTGCGACCGTGCGAACACATACAAGATCACACAGCCCGTCGTCGAAAAGGCGCTGGATGCTGGCTGGAAGCGGGACGACGTCCTTCAGTTCTTGCGCGACAACAGCCAGATTGGCCTACCCGAGAACGTTGAGCAGACCCTCAAGGGCTGGATTGGCCATCGCGGAGACGTCGAGTTCCATGAGCTGACCCTGATGACTGTTCACCGGTCGCAGATTCGTCGACTAGAGAGCAACAAGCGCATCAAGCCATACCTGCTTCATCGCTTTGCTCCCGGTGCCTACGCCGTCGACCCCGCCCGTCTGGACGAGATTCGTGGCGTGCTCGCGGACAGCAAGTTCGACCCCGCCAAGGAAACCCGCCGCTACCCCGGAGACCCGGAGCAGCAGGAAGCCAGGCAGAACCTCCACAAGATTGTGGCCGAAGCGCGTGAAGCGCTCAATGACCCAGTCGCACGCAGCATGGCGCTCATTGAGCCCGAGAAGCTGCGTCCGGTTCCTGGTGCCAAGGTCGTCAAGATTGGCGGCGAAGCACCTGCAGAAATTCCGACGGTCACTATCGTAGAGGCCCGTGTGCTCATCGAGAAGGCCATGAGCAAGGAACGCGACCTGGAGATGGTCTACCTGACCAGCGGCGGGCAGCGCATGGAGTGCTTGGTACAGCCCCAGCGCATGGCATTCAAGTCCGATACCCCGGTGCTTGTGGGCCTAGATATCAATGAAAACGAGCGTCGTAGCTTCCTGCTCGACCGCATTGAGCGCATGCGCATCCAAGACGAGGAATAGGCAATGAGTGAGCATCCCGAGCTTGGTTTTGAAGACGCCCTAGGCGCCCTAGAAGAACGCGTGCGTTCGCTAGAGAGCGCCGGCGTGCCGTTGGACAAGGCACTGACCTTGTTCGAAGAAGGCGTGTCACTCGCGCGGACATGTCACGAGCACCTTGAAGCTGCTGAGAAGCGCGTAGCAGCGCTGTCTCGGGGTGGTGCCGGCATTGAAGAGTCGCCGTTCGGCGACGAGTAGCGACCAACGCGAGGCACTGCCGATTCGCACTACTCGCATATGTAGGCGAATTTTCGGTGCGCGCGTGGCCCGATAATTCAGGGAGAACGTCATGGAAGGGACCGTCTACTTGGCTCAGAAGCCTCTGAAGACCCGCTACAGGCATACCCCTGAGCTGGCTACCGTGACCGACCACGCAAGAACCTGTGGAGGGGCTCTCGATGACCCCTTTCGCACCGAGGTCGAGCCCATGGATGGATGCGGTGTGGTTGTCCCGATCGGGACCCATGCCGCCGTGGGTGGCCCCCACGAAGCGCCCACACCTGGCGACATGCTCTGCGCGGCCCTTGCGGCCTGCCAGGACTCAGCGGTTCGCATGGTGGCCAACCTGTTGGGCGTCAAGCTCACCACGTTGGAAGTCCGAGTCACCGCGACCGCTGATGTCCGAGGCGCGATGGCCATGGACCCGAACGTACCGGTTGGCTTTCAGGCCATGAGTTGCGATGTGGTGTTTACCGTCGCAGAAGGCACGCCTCCGGCACTGGTCGCAAAGCTTCAGATGGCATCTGAGCGGTGTTGCGTCGTTCAACAGACGCTCAAAGCGCCGCCCAAGGTCAAGACCACGTTCTCGACCGTCTGAAGACGACGGCGCTCCCGGGCGACCCCATCCGACCCGCCACCGACGAGGCTTTCGCGAATCCACTGGCGACCCCGCTCATGTCTTGGGGTGTAGGTGGTTCGGACCTCGCGAGACTGCCTGCGAAGCCCCGTCAACGGGCGGACTCGTGCCAAGCGACTAGGCGGTCGCGCCCCAACGCCGACGGAAATCTACATCCAACAGGAGGCGTCACTTCCAGACCGCGAATACCGATAGGGCGCTTAACCCTTGGGAGAACCAATGGATATTCAGGTCGGCATCGATGACATCGCGGTGCATATGCCACGTCTATACCTGTCCATGCAGGATTTCGCGGACCTTCGTAGCGCCAGCTACGCAAAGCTCTCCAAGGGTCTGGGTCTTGAGGCGATGGCCGTGCCCGACGTGCATGAAGATCCCGCGACCATGGCAGCCAATGCAGTAGCCAGGCTCATCGACCGCAATGAACTCGACCCACGCACCATTGGCCGCTTGTACCTAGGCACCGAGAGCGCTCTGGATGGCGCCAAGCCCACAGCCACCTACATCTTGGACATGCTGACTCAGCGCTACCAAGACCGCTACGGCGCGGCTTGTTTCTCGCGCTGCGATGCTGTGGACCTCACTTTTGCCTGCATCGGGGCCGTGGACGCACTCCACAACACGCTCGACTGGGTGGCTCGCGCAGACGACGAGGACCGAATTGGCATCGTAGCCTTCTCTGACAACGCCAAGTACGAACGGCATAGTTCCGGAGAGTACACCCAAGGCGCGGGCGCGGGCGCCATGATCGTGCGCAAGGACCCACGCTTGCTGGTCATCGGCCCTGTGTTCGGCGTCTCCACCCGCGCGGTGCACGACTTCTTCAAGCCCCGCCGCAAGATGCCCGTGCGGGACATGCTCGAACATGTCTTGCACCTCGCGACAAAGGCCGGCGCCGAGCTGCCAGACGGCTTGACGGACCGCATGATGCAAGCGCTGCGGGAAGGCGAAGACAGCCTATTCGAGGGCGAAACCATCACCGTTCACAAGGACACCCCACTGTTCGACGGCGCCTTCTCGAACCAGTGCTACCGGCAGGCCGTCAAGCTGGCGTTTGGACACTTTCGTGAGGAATCGCTCCGCACTGGCCGAATGAACACCAGCGACCCCGTGCTCACAGAGCAGTGGAGCCGCATCGTGTGCCATCTTCCGTATGCGTTCCAAGGGAAGAGGATGTTTCCGGACATCTTCCACCACGACCGCAAGCACCGCGCAGACTGGGCCCCCGTCGCCGAACAAGTCGGTCCCGCCCCGGCTCGGGACGACTACGCCGACGAGGAAGCCTATCAGGCCGACCGCGAGGCATTCCGACGCAGCGTGTCCAAGACGGCCGAGTACCGAGCGTTTGTGGACGATAAAATCGAGCGAGGCCAGCGCGCGAGCAGTCTGGTCGGCAACCAATACACAGGCTCACTCTTCCTGGCGTTGATGAGCACGCTCGAGTCCGATTTGTCCCAAGGCAACGACCTCGCCGGCGCTCGCATCGGCCTTTGTGGCTACGGGTCCGGGGCCAAGGCGAAGGTGTTCGAGGGCGTCGTACAGCCCGGATGGCAGGCGGTGACAGCGCAGTTCGACCTGTTTGGTCGTCTAGCGGAACGCACTCCCATCTCGGCAGAGCAATACGAGACCCTTCATCGCGGTGCCCAACAGACCAGCGTGGTGAGTCCGTCCAAGGAGTTCGTCTTGCGCGAGGTGAAGGGTGGTGACCAGGAAGGTCAGCGCGTGTACGCCTGGGTGGCCTAGACATCTAGTAGCAGCCGTCCCCTAAAAGACCTCCTGCGCCGCCCCCTGCACGTGGGTCATCAGCGCCCGAACCGCACTCGACATCCACCTCCGCTCGAGCACCACAGCGTACAGTCCCAATTCTGGTCCGAACCACCCGGGCAGCGCGTCGACGAGCGTTCCCTGCTCCAGATCGGCGGCCACCACGAAGCTAGGCAGCATCGCCAACCCCATGCCAGCCAGACAGGCATCGCGGACACCGTGGGCGCTATTGACCGCCAATCGGCCATGTGCGGGTAGCTCGACGGATTGATCGTCGGGCCCGGTGAGCCGCCACGTCCCGGGTTGGTTGGTATCGACGATGCGGGGGAGCGCTTCGAGGCATGTCGCGTCCAGGGGTGCTCGCGCGTCGAGCCAGGCTGGGGCTGCGCAGACGCGGTGGGTGACAGCTGCCAATCGGCGCGCAATCAAGCCTGAATCAGTGAGCGCGCCGATGCGAAGGGCGAGGTCGATGCGCCGCTCCACGAGATCCACGTGCTCGTCGGTCTCCAGCACCTCGACCGTGACGTTGGCATGGTCGCGCAGGAATGCAGGCAACAGGCCGTGCAGGAACGACAGGCCCACCGACACACCCGACGTGATGCGCAGGTGTCCAGACGGGGCGGCAGAGCCCCCGACGGCGTCCTCTAGCTCCATCAGATCGTCGAGCACGCGCTCGACGCGCCCGAGCGCCACCTCACCGGCCTGGGTGAGGCTAAGGCGTCGTGTACTGCGATGCAGCAGGCGAGCGCCGAGCTGCTCTTCTAGGGAGGCCACCCGCCGACTGACCGCGGTGGTGGAGAGGCGCAGCTCCCGTGCGGCCGCAGCGAAGCTGCCCAGGCGGGCCACGCGGGCGAAGGCCTTGAGAGTCACTGAGTCGGTGTGCATCGATCATCCTGATTTTCGGGACAATGTATCAACCCATAACTCTATTATCAAGATTGACGCAGGAGCCTACACAGCGGGTGTTCCAACAAGCCCCCTGGAGTTCCGCATGTCCACCCGCTACCACCTGCACGTTTACTGGCCCACTCCCGCGTTGCGCGACCAGGCAATGCTTCTGCGCGAGGCCATCGCCGGTCGCTTTCCCCAAGCTGAGCTCGGCGGCCTACACGAAAGGCCGGTCGCTTTTCATCCGGCACCGATGTTCCAAGTCACGCTCACCCTACTCGACGCGGGGACCTTGTTCGCCTGGCTTCAGCATCACTGTGGTGATCTCTCCCTGATGGTGCATCCTCTGACCGATGACGTGTTGCGAGAGCACCGAGACCAGGCCGTCTGGCTCGGCCCAGCGCTCAAACTGGACACGGTGCGCCTTCAGCAGGCCATCTCCACTGCGCCACTACCACCGTCTGCCGACGTCAGCGGCCCCTTGCTGCGCATCGACGCCAGTGCCCGCCATGAAGGCTCCGTCAGTCGTAAGCTGGCCGACGAGGTGGTGGCTCGGCTCGCCGGGCAATCGCCGGAACGACGCGTCGTGCGTCGTGAGCTCACCGACGGCGTGCCGTTGCTGAATCCCGATATGCTCGAGGCGTTCAACACCCCCGCCGACGAACGCACGCCCAGCCAACAACGGGCAGCGCAGGCATCCGAGACGCTGATGGATGAGCTACGCGCAGCGGAACACATCGTGTTGGCGCTGCCCATCTACAACTTCGGTGTACCGGCCGCGTTCAAAGCCTGGATCGACCTGGTAGCGCGCGCCCGTGAGACCTTCGCGTACACCGACGACGGGCCCCGCGGGTTGCTCCCAGACCGCCCTGTCACCATCGTGCTCACATCCGGTGGCACACGCGTGGGCGGCGAACTCGACTTCGTAACTCCTTGGCTACGCCACGTGCTGGGATTTATCGGGCTGCACGACCTGCATTTCGTGCTCGCCGATGGTCTCATGATGGACCCGAAGCGACTGGCTCAGGCTCGCGCTCAGATCGAGTTGCTGGCTGCGGTCTAAGCCCGGTCTGCCGCGCGCCACCGAGCGCTCGCATCGCCGGCCTCCACCGCTCGCATCGGCGGCCCCTTCGCCGTCGTCCAAGGGTCCGAGTTCGTTGTGTGGTGGACCGGGAACACGTTGTGCATCAACGGCCAGACCCGACCTAGATTTCGATCCGAATGATCACGATCCCGGAACCGCCAGCGCCGCCGTTGCTGTCTCTTATACACATCTGACGCTGCCGACGAATAGAGAGGTGTAGA